>WBZR01000144.1_pt1 | contig 124806 bp, 115 predicted proteins | sample 5204231 | NCBI WGS metagenome assembly WBZR01 (sample SAMN12412403, study PRJNA552823) | activated sludge metagenome | isolation source: activated sludge from anammox sidestream of wastewater treatment plant... | place: USA: Virginia | collected 2017-08
ATTTCTGCTCAATCCGATCCAGTGAACTCTTGCGACCTGCGCCTGCTTTCCTTTTTCTAATATTTCCAGCCTTTGTCTTTTTGACTGGATACTTTTTTAGATACGCTTTCTCAAAAGCAGGTAGCAAATCTTCAAACTCGGCGACCGTCAAACTTGTCTGTGACAGGAACTTTCTAGGTTGTGTCTTCAGTTCTTCGTAGATAAACATTTGCCTATCATAACCCTATTTCCGATAACGTCTATTGATAATGTTATTGTATATGCTAAATTCCTGAAAATCTACTGTGGACTTCCACAGGGTTTGTCAGACAACTTAATAACCCCATTTTCTCTGCTAGGATTGCCGCAACAATACAGAGGTCCATCGGCGGATAACTTTTTGATGAAGGTGAAAGAAACGTTGGAGAATTGGGCGCAATGAAAAGTATCGGGCGGAATTTTCCTGCCCGCGATACTTCAGTCAAGAGTCTGTTGTTTTGCGCGTTTTAGAGGAGGCATTAGACCGAATAAAGGATATCCAAGCAGGAAAAAGAATAGCCCTAATCCAAAAGCGATCAAGCCTTCCTGTTTCAGAATAGGCTTTTACATGAGCAAGCAGAAAGACCAAGCTTTACAACCTGGTCTTTCTGCTTTATTGAAATGGAGAAAGTCAATTGCCGTTTTTCCCGGCATCCTGTTTCTTGTTATTCATCAAGAAGTATGTCACAGGGCCGATAATAGGCAACAACAGTATGACCAACACCCACACAGCTTTTGCTGTTTCGTCTATGTTACGCTTGCGAAGGTTTGACAGAGGAACCAGCGCTGGCAATAACCATAGAACAACCAAGATAACACAGGGAAGTAATCCTGACAGCAAATCTGATAATGAAGTGGGCATCATGAGCAGGACCAGCCGCTACTCTTTATGGTTAATCGGTTTGAAATATATTGCTGCCATTCAGTATAACCAGGTATGGGACTGTAAGTCAACATTCCACCAACAGTTGAATAAGCTGTTTTTGTTCTTTTGACATATACACCCCAACCAGGGTTTGGATTCGGTCCTGTAAGATCCGACCAAGAATACATAGGAGAAGCACCAGTTCCTGCGCGGTCGCCCCAATTTAGGGTAACTGGCGTCTGCCCAAAAGTGCCCCAAAAAGTTACACTCACATTTTGCTGGAGTTTTGCCTTTAGTGTCCCGAAGCTGTTATAAATTGGCGTAACACAGACAAGTCCGGTAGTTGAGGCGAGGGGAGTAATTGACTGGGAACTATTTGCAGCCAAGTTTCCGTCGCCTATTACCATAAAATAACATGGAGCCTCCGGATTTGATTCATCACAATCCGCAAAACGATATACTACTGCTTTTCCTTTTGATTGGTTTAATACAGACAATCGACTTGTTATAGAGCCATTAGCAACCAAAACAGCATTTTTCATTTGCGTCGGTGTTAATTGACTTGGAGGTGTCCCACCTTGGGCAGTTACAGGCAAGGCCTGTAACACTAATGCTATCGCGAGCATTAAGTAAACCCAGACTTTGCTCTTTGTGTTCATTTCAATATCCTTTCGTAGCCGACTCGTGAACGTTATATTCAGCAAGGATATTGTACATTCCAAATTTTTGAAAATCTACTGTGGATTTCCACAGTCTTTGTCAGACATCTTGATAATTTCTATTTAGCAGTCCCAATCTTTCTGCTTTCAATACTGCGGCGGTACGCGAGGAAACTTCCAACCTTTGAAAAATCTGGCTCAAATGAAATTCGACAGTCCTTTCCTTGATCTTGAGAAAACCGGCAATTTGCCTGTTAGTTAATCCATGGGCAACCAAACGCAGAATTCGTAATTCATGTTCAGTAAGTTGTGGGTCTTTTTCGTGATCCATAAAACCTCCTAATCACTACACTAATTTTGCTTGTGTGAATGCATTGTACTCGCAAAAAAAAAAAACTTGTCAATGTTCGATACTATCTGAAAGTAGTACAATAGTCACATATCGTTGTCAGACAATCTTATCTAAGGATTTTATGTGACTAAACACAAAGATCATGCGAGCGTGAAGATACATCCGCCTGTATTGTTGGTGATTCACATTGGAGTTGCTTGGTTATTAGGCAAGCTTATCGTGTTGCCAATCATTGTTTCCCCGTTGATTCGCAACATTGGACTGGGTTTGGCGGGAGTCGGTTTCCTGCTTGGGCTGTCGGCGTTGTATGCTTTCACAAAAGCGCGGACAACGGTGAATCCGCATGGGTCGGTGAGGGCGATCGTTTCGACGGGAATCTTTCGCTTCACGCGCAACCCGATCTATCTCGGCATGGTGTTCATGTTGATCGGCTTCCCGCTCGCGTTTGGGAATGTGTGGGGGATTCCGCTTGCGGCGGTGTTCATTCCGCTGATGAACAATCTGGTGATTCAGCACGAAGAGGCTTATCTGGAGAAAAAGTTCGGAGAGGCGTACACAGGCTACAAGTCGCAGGTGAGGCGGTGGGTGTAAATCCAAAAGACGGCGGCAAGCCGTCTTTTATTTTTATCCTTGACATAGAATATACGTTCTATTATTATCGGGCAAAGGAAACGAACATGCCTAAAAGCAAAATTGAAGTCCTGCCGCTGACAATCAAAAGATGGGATGATATGGTCTCCGTGTTTGGCGAACATGGCGGGTATGCGGGATGCTGGTGCATGTTCTGGCGGCTTGACCGTTCGGACTTCAAAAAATTGCGCGGCGGGGGAACAAGAGAAATCCTTCGTCAGATGACTGAAACGAAACAGGAACCTGGGTTGATCACGTATGTAGATGGCAAACCTGTGGGCTGGTGTTCGGTGGGTCCTCGTGAAAATTATCTGGCGCTCGAAAATTCTCGCATTCTCAAACGCGTGGACGAGAAGCCTGTCTGGTCCATCGTTTGCTTTTTTGTGGATAAATCCGTTCGCAAGCAGGGCTTGATGGCTGAGATGTTGCGCGGCGCGGTGGCGTATGCAAAAAAGCATGGCGCAAAGATCGTCGAGGGTTATCCGATTGACATGCAAACCGAAAAACTGGCTGGGCAAAAACTAAACAGTTATGCGGGCTATATGGGAATTGCTTCCGCCTTCCGTGAGGTTGGGTTTGTGGAAGCGGGTCGCGCTTCTGAAACGCAATTGATCATGCGTTACAAAATCAAATAGGTGAATCACATGTCCATCCAAAAATCTGAAATCCAACTCGATGTGAACGGAAAGAAAGTCAGCGCGTATCTCGCCGCGCCAGACAATGGCGGACCTGGCGTTCTCCTTCTCCACGCATGGTGGGGACTCAAACCGTTCTTCAAAGAGACGTGTGACCGACTCGCCGAGCAGGGGTTTACCGTGCTCGCGCCCGACTTGCGAAATGGTCAAATTGCGAAGACGATCGAGGAAGCCAAAGCGTTGATGGAAAAAAGCGACGGTCAACTCGTCGGCGATACGGTGATGGCGGCAAAGGATCATTTGCGCGGATTGACAAACGGCAAGATCGGCGTGGTTGGTTTTTCAATGGGCGGAGCATGGGCGCTGATCACTGCCGCGTACAAGCCCGAGCAAATTGCGGCAGTCGTCCTTTTCTACGGCAACGAAGGCATCGAGTATGGAAAGGTCACCGCCAAAGTGATGGGGCATTACAGCGACAACGACGAGTGGGAGCCGAACGAGTATGTGGAGAATACCTTCGCGGAGTTTCAAAAGGCAGGCGTGGACGCGACGCTTCACATCTACCCCGGAGTTGCCCACTGGTTCGTCGAGTCTGATCGCCCCGAATACGACACCGCTTCCGCGCAGTTGGCGTGGGAACGGACGTTTGAGTTTCTGAAGCAGAACGTGAAATAAAAAGAGGAATTAGACTCACTCCAAAAAAACGGGACGCTGATTCACGCAGAAAACGCAGATTTTTCCTTTTTGAGTCAGCGTAATCAGCGTTGTCTGCGTCCAAAAGATTTTTGCCCTGTTACGTATAAAATCTATTCCCTATTTTGTGAATACGAATCGAGCAGGTCATCATACTGCCCGGTGTTCATTTCCCAAATGGTTTTCAGTCTCTCCCAAGACCATAGATCTCCGCTGATGACGATTTTCAATTTGTCGTAATATCGCGCCAACGCAGGGTCGCTGATTTGATTCTGCCCGGTTTGCAGGGTTTCAATGTATCCATCCACCGGTCGGCGGGTGAAATGACCTATGCGTGGATTGGATTCGTCGTTTTTTATTCTTGCAAGCAGGGGGTCGCATAACGCCCAACTATCCACGATGTGGACAGTTGGGCCCGCATAGTAGCCGACCATCCCAGCCGCTGTCACCACTTCTACTGTAGTTCCTTGCGCGCGATATTGTTTTCCCAAGTCAGCCCAAATATGATCGGGTTCGCCTGCATTCCAATTCATCTTGATAAGTCCGTTAGTGGAGAATATAGAAAAGCCGCTCATCCGAGATTCCCGTTAAATGGAAAACAATTCCCAGAGCAGGAACGGCAAGAATCCAATGAACAACGTCTGTACGCCTTTCCAATTGCGATGGCGCGAGATGAATTCATAGGCAAGCGCCGGCGCAAAGAACGGGAAGGAATCCATGCGATTCAAGGTTCCAAACCCGGCAAGGCATGCCAGCGTCAGAAATCTCCGCCCGATGGTGTATCTTTCGTTCGTGTTCGACCATCGCATTTTAGATGGCGCGTCGGCGGATCACTTTTTGATGAAGGTGAAAGAAACGTTGGAAGAGTGGAGTTAGAACGAGGCAGGCAACTTTATTCCGCGTGAAGCGCCGATTGTTCCATCGTCGCCACGGGAAACGTAAAGTGAAATGTTGCGCCCCGGCCTGAATCGCTTTCGATCCAGATGTTGCCCCCGTGCCCTTGCACTGCGAGGCGGCAGAAGGCAAGCCCAATTCCAAGCCCGGGCTTGTTCGAGCCGCGCATGCGCGTGAATTTATCGAAAACGCGTTCCTGTTCCGCCGGCGGGATGCCGGGGCCGGTATCCCTTACCCACAGATGCACCCAACTGTCTTCGTGTTGCGCGCCAACCTGTATCTCGCCTTCGGTGGGGGTGAACTTGCTCGAATTTTCCACGAGGTTGATCAACACGCGCCGCGCCATATCCTCATCCACCCAAATGGACGGGAGGGAGGCGGGCAGGAGAGATTCGAGCTTCTGCCGGCGTCCATCCGCCACAGGTTGCATATCCACCACCGCCTGCTGGATGAGCGTCAGCGCATCCACAGGTTTTTGGTTGACCACAGGTTGACCCGACTCGAGGCGGTTCACGTCCAACAGCGAGTTGACGAGGCGTTGGATGCGCTCGGTGGAATTCTCGGCGATCTTGATGATCGCAAGCACAGTCTCGCGGTCTTTCTCCGGCACCATTGTGTACAAAATATCGAGGCTCGAAGAAATGTTCGCCAGCGGTGAGCGCAGGTCGTGATAGATCATCGAGGTAAGATCGCCGCGCAAACCATCCAATTCCTTGCGCTGGGTAATGTCGCGCAGGATCCACTGGATGGCGTCCGCTTCCTCGAACTCGATGCGCCGCGCGTGGACTTCGATGGGCACGTGCGCGTCATCCTCCCTGCTCAAGGACGATTCGTACGTGCACATGCGGTTCTCGCGCAGGGTTTCGAATTCCATCCCTGTTTTGTTCCAGTTCACCTCGTGAAGTTGGTCGATGCTCAGCGCGCGCAGAGTCTCGTCTGTGTAGCCGCTCAACAACACCGCCTGGCGGTTGGCTTCGAGCATCTTCCCTTCCCAATCGGTGATGACCATCGGATCGATGCTGTCTTCGAATAGCTCGCGGTAACGCTGGTGCGCGGCTTGCAGTTTCTCGAACAATTGCGCGTTCTGGATCGCCGACCCCGCCAAGCCGCCGATGCCCGCCATCACGAGCAACGCGTCGGGGTCGAAGGATTTCGCAACGGGGTTGACCGCCACAAGAACGCCGATCACACGCCCCTGCGAATGAATCGGAGCGACGAGCAGGGCGCGCATGTCGATGCCGCCGAATCGGTCTTCGTTGTGGAAATCCTTTTCATGGGCGAGATCGTTTGCCACCACGCCGCGCCCATCGCGCGCCGCATGGCCCACAATGCCCACGCCCAGTGGAATTTGCCTGCCGAGGATCAATCCCGCGTTCTGCCCGGTTGCGGCGCGAAAGACAACGTGCTCGTCCTCGATCATGCCGAGCGCGGCGGTTTCCACCTGCAACGCTTGGATCGACTGGATGAGGATGCGTTTATGCAGATCTTCCATGCGAAGCGAAACGTTCATCGACGACGCGCCTTCGGCGAGGGCGGTCATCACGCGCGCCTGTCGCTGACTTTCGGTGTATAGGCGCGCGTTCAAAATGGCAATCCCTGCCTGGTCGGCAATGGCTTGCATCAGGTCGAGTTGTTCGGTGGTAAAAGCGTTGGGCGAAGTATGCACCAACGTGAGAACCCCCACTAATTTTTCGCGCGCCTGCAACGGCACGCAGATGGCAGATTTTACCCCGGTCTTATTCAGCGTATCGTCGGGGCGCATTAACCAGCGCTCGTCTTTGCTGGTATCGGGAACATACACGCCGCGCTTGTTGCGGATCACCCAGCCCGCCAGCCCGCGTTCCATCGTATCGCGCAATTGCTGGGTGGTATGCTCGTGGACTTGCGAACCGTACACAATGGTCGCGTCTACGGCTTTGCCTGAGTCGTCCAATACAACCACACTGCACCGTTCGCCGCCCACGTTCTGGATGGCTTCGTATAACACGCGCTGTAATACCGTGCGCAAATCGAGCGCGGTCGCCAACTCGCGGCTGACGTTGTAAAGCAGTTCAAGAAGAGCGCGCGTGCGATCTTGTTCGTTTTTCGACATACGTGTTGCCAAAGTATAGCACAATCCCTTACGGTACAATTGCCCCATGTCTCTCGACCTCGCGCGTATCCAAGCCCTCTGCTTCGATGTGGATGGCACCCTCAGCGACACCGATGATCTGTATAAGGAAAAAGTCCGGCGCTTCTTTCCCCAATTTCTATTTGGCAACCCCGACCATGCGGCGCGGCGCTTTGTGATGTGGGCGGAGGCGCCCGGCAACGCTCTGCTTGGGTTCGCCGACACGTTCGGCATCGACGATGCAATGGTGGCGGTCATCGATTGGATGTCGCGGCATCGGCGGCAGACTGCGAAAAAGTTTCTGCTTGTGCCCGGTGTGAACGAGATGCTGGCGCAACTCAAAGGGAAATATCCGATGTCGGTGGTCAGCGCGCGCGACGAAAAGGGGACGATGCGCTTTCTCGAGCAATTCGATCTCGTGAAATATTTCGACGCGATCGTGACGGGGCTTTCAGCCGAACACACAAAGCCTTACCCGGATCCCATTCTGCTTGCGGCAAAAAAAATGGGCGTGAAGCCTGAGGAATGCTTGATGATCGGCGATACCACCGTAGATATGCGCGCCGGCAAATCGGCGGGGGCGCAGACGGTGGGAGTATTGTGCGGCTTTGGGGAAAAAGAGGAGTTGTTGCGCTTTGGGGCGGATGTGATCCTGGAAACGACAAGCGAACTTGCAAACAAATTAATTCAACTTACTTAACTCCGTAGCGCGAGACTGCGAAGCGTCTCGCGCTTCAGGCTGTTCTTGCGCAAGAGCGCATATTGCAGGTTAACAGTTAAACTGAGCAATAACCCACAGACCCCGAAGGGGTCAAATGATTATAGTATTGAAGGATGTGTCAACACATTCAACCCCGAAGGGGTGTCAGAGGCTGCAAATTTATGTCATCTGTCGCCACGGCGCCACGCGACGCCTTCGGGATTAGTGAAATTTTCGTCCAAGGCTAGAATCAGATCACCCCTTCGGGGTTTATCTCTTCATAATTGATTTCATTCGTAGCGCGACAACTTCACTCCATATCAGCACAGCCAACATAAAGATATAAAACGCCGCGCCTTTGAGCCAAAAGGTGGGAAGCGCCAGCGCAACCGTGACCCACGTGTAAGCGGATAAATTTTTCCAGCGCGAATCTTTTTGAAACGCAAAGCCAAGCAGGATCATCGCGGGCATGAGGGTGAGACCGAGGAGAACGAACGAGAGGTCATGCAAACGTCCGTGCCAGGTGGCGGGCGTGGAGCGCATCGTCGGGTCGGTGGTGAATGCGAGACTGGCGAGGGCAAGCCCGGCGAGAGTCAACGCGAGGGTGGCGGGATCGGTCAACGATGTGCGAGGCAGGCTGAGGCGGAGTCCGGAAGCGAAGACCGCCAGCATGAATCCGCTGAGGAGGAAAGTCGCGGTCATGATCCAGCCGAAGTCGCCGAGCGCGAGTCCGCTGGGCCAATCGAAGGTGGGAGCGTGAATCGGATGCCAGCCGATGGAAAGGAGAAAGTCGAATTTGAGGATGGTGAGGAGGGTAACAACCGTTGCGAAAAGAATCGGGCCGATCATGCCGACGCGCGCGGCGAGTTTGATCATCGCGCGAGGTACACCGCGAGAAGCGCAATCAGCCCGGGCAAGGCTTGAATATAGAGGATCGTTTTGCGCGTGGTGAGTCCGCCGTAGATGCCCGCAATGACGACGCAAGCTAAGAAGAAAATTTTGACCGAGGCGTTGCCGTCGAGCAGACCCCAGATCAAGCCTGCCGCGAGGAAGCCGTTATACAATCCTTGATTCGCGGCGAGTGAGGCGGAGGCTTTGGAATATTCGGGAGTCATCTTGAATGTTTTTCTGCCGAAGGGATGATCCCAGAAGAACATTTCGAGCGCGAGAAAACCGAGGTGCAACACGGCAACGAGAGCGACAAGAAGATTGGCGGCGAGGTTCATGAAAACTCCTTTTTGTGGTTGATGCGATTATACAGCACGGCTGTTCTCCCTTATAATCGGAAGTATGGCATACACATCCATTCTTGTTGAAACTCGCGGGCGCGTTGGGCTGGTCACGTTGAATCGTCCGCAGGCGTTGAACGCGTTGAACCACGCGCTGATGACCGAACTGATGGATGCGTTGGACGCCTTCGATAAAAACGAGGCGATCGGCGCGATGGTGATTACGGGTAGCGAGAAAGCCTTCGCCGCCGGGGCGGATATCAAAGAGATGGCGGATAAATCTGCCATGCAAATGACGCGCGAGGATCATATCGCCGTGTTTGGAAGGATTCGCGCGATCCGCAGGCCGGTGATCGCGGCGGTGTCGGGCTGGGCGCTGGGAGGCGGATTCGAGCTTGCGCTTTCGTGCGACATGATCGTCGCTTCGGATACCGCCAAGTTTGGTTTGCCTGAGATCACCCTGGGCGTTATCCCCGGGGCGGGGGGCACGCAACGACTCGTCCGCGTGGTGGGGAAAGCCCTCGCCATGGAAATGATCCTCAATGACCGCAAGATCAACGCGCAGGAAGCGCTTCATTTCGGATTGGTGAATCGAGTCGCGCCTGTGAGCGATTATCTTAACGACGCGTTGAAACTCGCCGAGGAGATCGCCGCGCGCGCGCCGTTGGCTGTCCGCGCGGCAAAGCAGGCGATCAGTTACTCGTATGAATCGTTCCTCAAGGATGGGCTTGCCGAGGAAAAACAGATTTTTTACAACTTGTTCAATTCAGAAGATCAAAAGGAAGGCATGAGCGCCTTCGCGGAGAAGCGCAACCCGCAATGGAAGGGGAAATGAAATGGTGGACTATATCGAACTGAAAAATCTGTTTCAAGACCTGAACATTCCGGCGGAGAAACCGGTGATCGCGCACGCTTCACTCAAGCCGTTCGGGTATATTCAAGACGGCGCGGATGCGATTTTGCGCGCCCTGATGGGGACGTTCAATACCATCGTCATGCCCACGTTCACATATTATTCGATGGTTACGCCGCCGAACGGACCGCCCAATAATGGCATGATCTATGGCAAGCCCGATATCCCCAATGAAATGTCCACCACGTTCACGCCCAGCCTGCGCGCCGACCCGATGATGGGTATATTGTCCGAAGCGTTGCGCAATCATCAAGAGGCAAAACGATCGTCGCATCCCATTCTTTCGTTTGCAGGCATTCATGCCGACGAGATCCTGAACACTCAATTGCGCGACGATCCGCTGGCGCCGGTCGGCGCGTTGATGGAGCGCGATGGTTGGGTCATCCTGATCAATGAAAACCACGCCTCCAACACGAGCATCCACTACGCGGAGAAACTTGCAGGGCGAAAGCAGTTCATCCGCTGGGCGTTGGTCGGCGATCGCACAGTGGAATGTCACAACTATCCCGGCGATTCGGGCGGGTTCGGCGCCATCGCGTCACACCTCAAAGAGGACACGGTCCGCGTGGAGTTGGATAAGTCCTTTGTGGAAGCCATACCGATCAAGCGCGTTATCGATGTGGCGGTGGCTTTAATTAAAAACGATCCGCTCGCATTGTTGTGCGAGCGGGAGGATTGTTTGATGTGCAACGCAGTGCGGGGAATTTATGCGGTGGGGTAAAACTACAATTCGCTGATTGAATGAACCCATTTCAATTTCAGGTCTTTGCGGCAACGGTTGGCAAGCCGCTCGTCTGCCGTCCAAAAGTCGGCGACCAGTTTTTCAGCCAACGCCAAATAAAAAGCATCATACGCTTTGGATTGACCAAGTTTGCCAGCCCATTCGAGCGCGCGCAGGCTGAGCTCTTCGTCTTCATCCATGATTTCAAAGCGCAAGGCGTGGATGCCTCGTAAGGCTTGTTCTGCATCGTTTGGTGTAAGGTGCTTTTGAAAAACCATTAAACGAATCCCCGAAGCGGTTTCGCTTACCCATAAACGCGGAGCGCATGGCTTAACCTGCTCCCGATCCACGAGGTTCCAAAACATTTCTAAAGTTTGAGATAACTCGGTAACGGACTTTATCGCTACGCTGGCGTCAACGACCCAATAACTCATGGACTCGTTCCTCGCGAGCTTGTTCGATGATTTTCACAGCATCTGGGAGTGGTTTCCCTTTTCGTCTTTTCAAAATACGCGCGCTCAACTCGCGGGCGCGCTCTAAGGCAAGCGCGCGCTCCTTTCGCGCATCAGTGTCTTCGCGCAAACCCGCAGTGACATATTCCCGCACCAGATCGCTCACACTGCGATGCTTTTGCGCGGCAAGACGTTCCAACGCTTCGCGCTGGCGTCGTTCCAACAAAAGATTCACTCGTTGCAAGTTTGGCATTCTGGCTCCTTTCCCGCATTATACACACCCACATGCGCATACGTCAAACCACCCTACTGGAACGTGATCTCCTCCACGCGCCAGCTTTCTTCGCCAATTAATTTTTTCAGCCGTTCCAGCATCTCAGGGCAGACGCGCGTGGTGTCGTTGGGGAAGTCAATCAGGTGACCTGACCCGTTCTCGAAAATTTGAAAACTGAATCGATCGCGTCCGTGGAATGAGATCAGCGTGCCGTAGATCGTTTTGATCCTGCGTCGGTCGCGTTCTTTGTCGCCTGTTGATCTCAGCATCACCGTGACTTGCTTCGGCGGATGTTTCTGGTCTTCCTCTTTGACCAGCGTGGTGTAAATGGATTTGAGGGATGTGACAACCGCTTCACGCGCCGCGTCATCTTGGTCGCCCGTCTCATCTTGACTCTCAACTTGAGCAGTCATCGCTTCGACACGCGGCGGGGTGACTTCATCACTCTTCTTGAACTTTGGCTCAGGCTTGGATGCGATCGCGCCTTCTTCGAATGAGGGTTGCCATTCATTGTCCCAGCCATCGGGGAAGTTATCGGGAGGAGGAGGCTCGTTGTAGAGCGAGATAGTATCTCGCTCTACGGCATACGCAGGCGTAGATTCGGCAACTTGCGGAACCATCATTGGAGGCGGAGTCTGCTTTTGTTGCGCCATCGGTTTCGGTTGCGTGGACTTGATATTGAGCGGCATGACAGGAGTCGGCTTGGGTTGTGGAGTCGCTTGCGAGGGCGAGGCAGGCTGACCCTGCGAAAGAGGCGTCTTTGCGCTCGCGTTGAGCGAAGACGAAGCGTCATCCAATGATTCGAGAATCTTGATCTCCGTCCGCACTGCATCCACTAAAATTTTTGGCGGCGTGGAATTCCCATCCACTTTGCCTTCGACGATCACGATCTGACCGACGGTGAGTTGCTCGCGCGTTTTCTCCCACGTGCGCGGGAAGAGGACGAGTTCGATGTTGCCTTGAATATCTTCGAGCGTGACGAAACCCATCGGCTTGTTGGTCTTGGTCATGTACGGGCGGACGTTGGTGATGAGACCCGCCACGCGGACTTTTTCTTCGTGCGAGGCTTCGCCGAGTTGACCCGAAAAATAACTGACGATCTGCGCGAACGTTTTTTGATACGGCGTGAGCGGATGATCGGAAATGTACAAGCCGATGAGTTCGCGCTCCCAATTGAGCATTTCGCGTTTATCAACATTGTTGACTTCGGGCAATGTGATTTCTTCGACAACGCCCGTTGTTGTGCCGAAGAGGCTCATTTGTCCCGCGTCTGCCGCGCGGAAGTGCGCGTTGCTGATCGAAACGATTCGATCAAGCGATGCGAGCAACGCGGCGCGATTGCCGAACGCGTCCATCGAACCGACTTTGATGAGACATTCGAGCGCGCGTTTTCCAACGGCACGCAGGTCCACACGGCGCGCAAACTCGTTGAGGTCTTTGAACGTCCCGTTTTGGTCGCGTTCTTTGATGATCAATTCGACCGCGCCCTGCCCCACATTTTTCACCGCGCCTAATCCAAAGCGGATGCTGGGTTTTTCTTTTGTACTTTCAATTTCAAAATCCCAACCCGAAGCGTTGATGTCAATCGGCAGGACAGGCACGCCCATGCTCTTCGCATCCGAAATATAGAACGCAACCTTTTCCGTCTGTCCCGCAGATGCCGAAAGCAACGCGGTCATGTATTCGGTTGGGTAATTGGCTTTGAGGTAGGCAGTCTGCACGGCGATCACGCCGTAGTCTGCCGCATGAGATTTGTTGAATCCATATCGCGCAAACTCTTCCCAATCGCTGTAAATGGATTCGGCAACGCTTTGTTCCATCCCCTGCTTGACCGCGCCAGTCACAAATTTGTTGCGATGCTTGTCAATATCTTGTTTGATCTTCTTCGAGATCGCTTTGCGCAACTCGTCCGATTCGGAGGGCGTGTATCCCGCGAGTTCGACGGCGGCACGCATGAGTTGTTCTTGATAAACAGGAATTCCGAATGTGTCTTGGAAGATCGGTTGCAACGCGGGGTGACGATACTCCACATCCGCTTCGCCGTGCATACGCGCGATGTAATCGGGGATGAACGCCATCGGACCTGGGCGATACAACGCGACCATCGCGATGATGTTATCCAGCGTCTTCGGCTTCATCTGGACGATCCAGCGCGTCATGCCGCCGCCTTCCACCTGGAACAAGCCAGCGGTCTGTCCCGCGCCCATGATCTCGAACGATTTCGGGTCATCGAGCGGAATGTTGTTCAAATCCAATTTCACGCCGTGACGTTTCTCGATCAAATCACATGCTTTCGCCATGACGCTCAACGTGATAAGCCCGAGGAAGTCCACTTTCAACATGCCGAGCGAATCGAGGATGCCCATCTCGAATTGCGTCACCGTTTTGATCGGCGTCTCTTCCGAACCAGAGGTCGGGCGATGCAACGGCAGATATTCGATCATCGGTTTATCGGAGATGACCACACCAGCCGCGTGAGTCCCTGCGTTGCGCACCGTCCCTTCCATGCGCGCGGCGGTGTCAATCAACTCGCGCAGATGCGGTTGTTCGTTATAAATCTTTTTGAAATCGGGGATTGCCAGCGCGTCTTCCATCGTTGTGTTGCGACCCGAAACGAACGGCACAAGTTTTGCCACGCGGTCCACTTCAGGCAATGGGATGTCCATCACACGCGCCACGTCGCGCAACGCGGCTTTCGTTCCCATCGTCCCAAACGTGATGATCTGCGCGACCTTATCGCTCCCATATTTGCGCGATGTGTATTCGAGCATTTCCGAGCGGCGGTCGTCACGAAAATCCAGATCAATATCGGGCATCGAGATGCGCCCAGGGTTCAAGAAACGCTCGAACAACAGATCATGTTGAAGCGGGTCAACGACCGTGATCTCCAACACGTACGCGACGATCGAACCTGCGGCGGATCCGCGCGCGTTGTACCAAATCCCATTTTCACGCGCGTGACGACACAAGTCCCAGACGATGAGGAAGTAGGCGTCAAATCCCATTTTGTTGACGACGCCCAACTCATACTCGATTCTCTCGCGGACTTTGGAACTGGTCGCCGAGTCCCCATACCTTTTCCTCGCCCCCTCCTCGCAGAGGTGACGGAGATAACTCGCAACCGTGAATCCATCAGGGACGGGGAACTCAGGCAGGTGATAACCCTTGAACGACAAATCCACATTACAGCGTTCGGCGATGAGAAGCGTGTTACTCAGCGACTCGGGCACCTCAGCAAAGAGTCGACTCATCTCCGCGGGCGTGCGGAGGTAGTACGAGTCGTCCGACATGCGCATCCGCTCGGGGTCCGAAAGAAGCGACTGGGTTTGAATCGCCAGCATGATATCCTGCAAACGGGCGTCATCCTGATTGATGTAATGCACGTCGTTCGTCGCGATATAGTTCGCCGAATACTTCATCCCCATCTCGAGCAATTTTTTGTTTAAGTCGGCGATCTCTTTGATGTTGTGCTGTTGCAGTTCGATGAAAAAGTTATCGCGCCCGAAGACATCGTAATACCAATTCATCCGCTTGACGGCTTCCTCGTGATTCCCATCCAACAGCAAGCGCGGAATCTCAGCCGACATGCACCCCGATGTGGCGATGATCCCCTCGGAGTGTTTGGCTAGCAGGTCATGGTCAATGCGCGGATAGTAATAGAAGCCGTCGAGTTGCGCGGCGGAGGAAATCTTGAGCAGGTTTTTGTAGCCTGTTTCGTTTTCAGCGAGCAACAACAAGTGTGAGGAGGTCCGATCGAGTTTGGAATCGCGGTCTTGCATCGTCCGCGCCGCCACGTACGCTTCCACGCCGATGATCGGCTTGATCCCCTCGTTGGTCGCGGCTTTGTAAAAATCCATCACCCCGAACATCGTGCCGTGATCGGTGATCGCCACCGCAGGCATCTCCAACTCCTTCACGCGCTTGACGAGTTTCTTGATGTTCGAGAAGCCGTCGAGCAGGGAGTATTCGGTGTGAACGTGGAGGTGGGTGAAGGACATGGGTAAGAGAGACTGGAGATTAGAGATTAGAGATTAGAGATTGGTAATTTGTACGTTGTAATTAGAGGGTGATGGCATTATAGCACGGGTGTTCGAGGATGAAGTTTAAAATATCTCGTCAAACAAAAAATCCTCAAGTAGAGGATTTTCATTATGAGCGCGGAGGGGATTGAATATCATCCCCCCTGTGGGGACACTCACCAAAACAGAGAGTTGTATGAGCGCGGAGGGGATCGAACCCTCAACAAACGGCTTAAAAGGCCGCTGCTCTGCCATTGAGCTACGCGCCCGCGAAACGAGCGAAGGGCATTCTAACACGGTGGAAAGTGAGCGTCAACAAATTTTTACCGCGAAGGCTGGCATTGAGCTTGTCGAAATGGCGCTAAGAACGCAAAGATTTAATTGGTTTTCTTAGCGAACTTCGCGGGCTTAGCGGTTAACTTCCCAAATGTAAGACATTCAAAATACAATGCGTCCATCAAGCAAGAGGTAACTATGGCTGACTTATTACATGTAGACGAACAGAATTTTCAAACCGAAGTGATGAACGCCAGCGAACCCGTGCTGGTCGATTTCAGCGCGGTCTGGTGCCAGCCGTGCAAAATGCTTGATCCTGTGGTCAAGCAATTGGCTGGCGAATGGGACGGCAAGGTCAAAGTGGTAAAAATTGACGCGGATGAGAATCCCAACCTTGTGATGCAGTTCGGCGTGATGGGCATCCCCACTTTGCTATTCATGAAGAACGGCGAGATCAAGGAACGCATCACTGGCTTCATGCCGAAAGAGAAATTGGTGGCGCGGTTCACTCCGCACTTCAACTAAAAACCTTTTCACCGCCAAGGGCGCGAAGAACGCAAAGAAATAAAAACCTTTGTGTACTTCGTGCCTTCGTGTTTAAAACTACTTCCGCATCAACGTATCGAGTTCGGCAAGATCCACGCGGGAACTCAGATCGAAACTCATCGGGGAAACGGAGATCATCCTCTTTTTTCTCAGAACGTACACATCCGTATCTTCGGGTTCGCGGTCGAAATCTCCATTCGCGCGGTAGCCAACTGTGCCGGGCTCATCCCATGACGCGCGCTCGGCGGGAGTCGGCTCGTAATATCGCTGGCGGGATACGCGAGTCAATTGCCAGGGGGTATCTGGCGCGGCATCGGAGGGGATTTCCACCTTGAGCAAATCCACATCAAAAGGAAACTTCTTTTCCAATAACATGCGGCCAAACTTCGCGGCAAACTGCGCGGCAATTGGGAATTCCACATCGGTGGAGTATGAAAGATGATATTTCGAATCGGTCTCCAGTGAGATTGCCATCGAAGGGATTCCCAGCGAGGCGGCTTCGAGCGCCGCGCCCACCGTCCCTGAGATGGTCACGCCCGACGCGACATTTTCGCCGTAATTGATCCCCGAAACGACCAGGTCAGGTTTGCGTTTCATTACATCATAAATTCCGTGGAGGACCGCCTGCGCGGGACTCCCGCCCACCGCGAACACGCTCCATTCCTGACCGTTGACCTGCACGCGCTCCTCTCGAATGATCCCATCGGACGTGTTGGGCAGACTGCGTCCCATGCCGGTGCACTGGTCGCGCGGCGCGGTGACGGTGACAAACCCAAGGTCCGAAAGAGAAGCGGCGGCCGCCCACAAGCCGGGCGAGCGAATCCCGTCGTCGTTGGTTAAGAGAATTTGTGGTTTTGTGGTTGACATGAATCTTCCTACTTTCACGTTGCAAATAAAAAGGAGCGGGTAACCGCTCCTCATCATCATGGCGCCCTCGGCGCGACTCGAACACGCGACCTATTGCTCCGCAAGCAAGCGCTCTAATCCACTGAGCTACGAGGGCATTTGGCAGGCGGGGATTTTAATTCAGAAACGGAGGCTGGTCAAGTTAATCGCTACGAACGCCAATCTGCCGGGGAGAACTCATTGCTATGAACCAGTTTCAGGAATTCGGGAACAATTCCGGGATCGAATAATTTCCCGGTTTGTTCTTTGATGTATTCGATGGCTTTCTGCTTTGTCCATGCGTTCCGATATGGGCGTTCGGAGATCAGGACATCGTACACATCGGCAATGGAAAATACCCGCGCCGAAAAGGGAATTTGCTCGCCCTTGAGATTATCTGGGTAGCCGGTGCCGTCCCACCGTTCATGATGCCAGTGTGGAATATCGAGCGCGGGAGATAGATAGTTGATCGGGGTTAGTAATTCCACGGCAACGACGGGATGTTTGCGCATGATGTTCCACTCATCTTCTGTGAGCGGACCGGGCTTGAGGAGAATGTCATCAGGAATGGCGACCTTGCCAATATCATGGAGGATGGCGCCGCGGCGAATATGGATCAACTCTTCCTTTGCCACGCCCAAGGCAAGCGCAAGTTGCACTGTCATATCTGCCACCCGGCGGGTGCGTCCTTCAGTTTCCCGATCCCGAAAGTCCAGGGTGCGCAACCAGCCCTCGATGGTCGAATCGTATGCCATGCCCAGTTCTGCATTGGATTTTTGCAGATTCTCGAACAAAATAGCATTGTCGATGGCTATGGCGCCCCTCCCCGCAAGAATGTCGAGAAATTCAAGCCATGGCGCGTCCGGATTTAGAATCGAGGAATGAAATACCTCCAGCACGCCAAGAATGCGCCCCTTTGTGATAAGCGGCGAGCCCATGTAGGAGACAAATTTTTCACCTTGTAGATAGGATGGCAGGTCGCCGCCCTGCGCGTTCCCGGTGATGTTTGGGTAGTGGATACGTTTTCTTTCCAGCGCTACTTGCCCCGCGTATCCGGTCCCAAGTTTGAGAAAGACTGATGGGTGAGTATTTGACCGGAAGCCACTCGATGCCGCCAGGGTGAGCAGGTTGGTTTCAGAATTCATCAGCAGGAGGGTGGAAGCATCCGCGGGCAGGAGGGTGTTTGCTTGCTCAAGCAGGAGGGGGAGGAGCAGGTTCAAGTCGAGGTTGGAGGCGATGGCGAGATCGATACTTCGCAATCCCGTCATCCGCTGCGACTGTTGCCGCATTCTCAATTCAGATTGTTTGTATTTTGTGATGTCTCGCGAAAACAGGATCTGTTGGGAGGGGGAAAGGCAGGTTAAGCGTCCGTCGAACCAAAATTTCTGGCCATCAAACGTGGTTAGTGAGAACTCAAAGGGAAGGGTATGACCGCTTTGATAAAATTCCTTAAGCCCGCCTGGGTGGTTTCTTGAGGGAAGCAGTTCGCCTATTCGCTGGTAATGAAATTCCCCTGAAAATTTTTCAGCCAAGTGAGGGGCGGTCAACTTGTAATCTAAGATGTTCCCGCGAGCGTCTAGAATTACAACCAGATCGGCGGATGATTTGAGAATCGATTCGAGCAGGGAATCTGCCGGACGCGCTGTGAATTGATTGTTCATCAGGCATTAAAATAAAAACACGGCGGACGCGGGGCACAGTGAATCCCTTGTCACCATGCCCCCCAATTCCACCGCGTCACCCAAGGTGAGCCAGTTTGGTTAGGCACCTTGCAGCGCCTGGTTTACCTGTTGGGCAAAATCAGCCAGATCTTCAGCCCGTATCGATTTAATGATGGATGCTTCGCGATCGGACAAGGCAAAGGGTTGTCCCAGGTATCCGTTCGCGAGCGCCTCCTCGGGTGTTTTGAGGAGCGTTTCTCGAAATTGTCCGCTGACTACAGCCGCGGCAAATAAGCGATGGAGTCCCGCGCGTTTGACAGACTGCTGGCGATAGCCCAGGGATGGTTTTTTGTAAGTGTCAAAGGTGAGCAATGCCATGATGTTCTCCTACTTCCAAGTTAACAGCCTATCGCCCACCGGTGCAACCGTCGGCAGGAGATCGTCGCCCACCAGTGCAACCGTCGGCAGGGGATCGGCGTCCGCCGGTGCAACCGTCGGCAGGGGATCGGCGTCCGCCAGTGCAACCGTCAGCAGGAGATCGGCGTCCGCCAGTGCAACCATCGGCAGGTGTATGCAGGGAGAATTTGTTGTTCATGGGATGTTTCCTCTTTCTTTCAAATTTTTTCCCATGATACTCGCCCCCAGGCTACAAAACAGGCTACAAAATCAGTATAGACAAATCTGAAGTATTACATAGTTAATTCGATGTAAATTTTGTCAAAATCTTCAGAAGGAGACAACCCTAACTCGTTCATTAGCAAGGTTTTGTACTCATGATACCGATGCACAATAGCCCCGCGGTCACCTATCGCCGCGTATGCCCGCAATTCGATCTGACAAATCGCTTCATTGTAACGGTCCTGTTCAACCGCTTTCTTGCAAGTGGCAAGACATTCCTGAAATTGGTTGGTATCCAGATATAGTTGCGCAAGCTCATCTAAAACAGAACGATAGATACGTCCCAACCGCTCCCGCTCGATCAGGACCCAATCCGCGTCGAGATCAGCGAGAAATGGACCTTCCACCAATTCTGCCGCTTTGCGATATAGCCCGATTCGCTCGATCAAATCCTGGGTTTGATAGACTTTCTTCAGGAAGGACTCGAATGCGTCTACATCATACTCATAGTCCATCGCGCGATTGAATCGGTAATATTCATCCTCAAACAGGATCGCATTTCGTCCCACAGCGCGACGAAGCCAATAAATACCGTGCTTGAACTTTGTTCGTATAGCGTCTGGATCATCGATATCGGGCCATAAAATCTCAGCCACTTGTTCTTTTGTGACCGGTTCCTGGTTGTATAAGAAATAAAAGAACAAATCTCGAACCGATTGTGTGCGCCAATCGGAAACGTTAACCGCCCTGCCGCTAACAACAACTTCGGCGCGCCCTAATGCCTTGATTTTAATGCTAGCAGTGGGCATTTGAATGGTTTGAGCAAACCTGCGCAGAATCCTGCGCACAGATGGTAACCTCTCGCTTAATATTCGGGAATTTTCAAACAATCTGCTAAATTGGCGTCCAATAGTAGTGTCCGTTTGCAGTAACGCAAGCCAAGACGAAGCCTGGTGCAAGGCAACCAGCAAGGCATGTTGCAAGTGGTTTGTCCCCTCAATAATATTTTGAAATTCCAGCCGGGTTTTATCTTTCTCTTCAGAGTGATTGTATGCAGCCATCAGCCATATAACAGACCAGCAATATTCCACATCGCGGCCGTCTTGTAGAAAACGCGATTTGCTGTCATTCAGGTGAATGATAGCTTTTTTGAAATCACCATTTATGAAGCAAAGCCTGCCTTGTAGCAAAGCCCACAAGCCGCGTTCATAACTTGATGGATTGATTTTTAATTTCTTCCTAAATTCTTTGAGCAGTTCATCCGCTGTGTTCACATCATTTTTTAGAAGCGCCAAATTCGCGCGCGCCAAAATCAGATAGTTTACAATGAAAACAGCGGAACAACTTTCAGCTACAATGCTTGCTTGTTCATAGGCGCGTTCAGCGGCATCAAACTCTTCGATTTCAGTATATAGATCGCCCAACCCGGTCAGAATCAGCGCTTCGGCGTGTTGATTACGACTATTGCGAGCGCACTCCAGCCCTTCTTCAAAACTATCCGAAGCGAATTCATATTCGCCTACTTGTAAGTAAAGCACCGCAAGATTGTTCAATGTATTCGCCTGGGTATAAAGATTCTTTTCACGGCGCAATCGATTTAACGCTTCTTGATACAAATTCTTCGCGACTTCGATATCTCCAATAGTCGCTCGAACCATGGCTGTCTCAACTAACAGCATCGAAATGCTGCCGGTTTCCTTTAACTCGTTGTAGAGGTGGAGTGAACGTTCAAGGTCTTCGACGGCATTTCGCGCCTGCCCCAAACGATAATAATTTAATCCTCGAGTTCTTAACGCTTCCGCATAAAGCGTTTGCATCGACATATCCGTTTCGGCTATTTTGAGGGCATTATTTACATCTTTGATCGAATCTTCATATTTTGCAAGCAATCGCAGGGCGTGCGCGCGGCGGATCAACGCAAGAGCCAAGCCGCTTTGGTTATGCTCTCTTTGGTACGTTTCAACTGCAATGTCGAGCAAAGCATTTGCTTCGGGTAAATTTCCCTTCATGGCTGAAATCATCCCTCGCAACGAGATCAACCCCGGCTTCGAGCGGATCACAGCCGGTGGCAGGCTGTTGACCCAGCCTTCCAGCGTGATCAGCGCCGTTTGCAACATGGGCGTGCCAGCCCGTTCGATCAATTCTGCAAGCGTGTTGGGGTCGTTTAATTGTTTGCAGGTGTAATAGGCTTTTTCCCATTCGCCCTCCGCTTCATGCGCGGTGACCATCCTCTTCAATAAGAGAGGAATATCTTCGGGGTACTCTTCCCGCAGGCGGGTTTGTAAAAACTCTCGGAAGAGAGGATGGTATCGGAGCCAGCGCCCATCTTCCAAGGGCAGAACGAACAGGTTCTTATCCAAAATGAAGCCCATCAGGTTAAGCCAATTTTGCGGCGCTCCATAAAACGGACCCAACACGATCTCGCAAAACTCCGCGTTGAATTCCTCCGGCAGGCATGTTCGCAGAAGAAACTCGCGCACATGACGGGGTTGCTGGTCGAGCACCTGTTTCCCCAAATAGGCAAACGTATCCTTGCCTGAAAATTGCACCTCGGTGGAATTGGAAAGCACCATGCCGGTGATCCACCCGCCCGATTTCTCCACAAATTCGTTAGCCTTTTCATCTGCCAGGTACTCGTGGTGGTTTTGTATGTAGAGAGCCTGAATTTCACGCGGCTGGAACGCCAGGTCGGTATGGTTCAAACCCTTCACCTGCTCGCGCGCCACCATGAGGGTGACATCATCGAGTTCGGGCAGGGTGCGAGAGGAAATGATCAGGTGACAGTTCTCATCCACTAATTGTAAGAAGCGGTTGACCAACGAAGCAACGACCGCCACATCATCCAACAAGTGAAAATCGTCGAGGATCACGAAATAATCGCCTTCCGCCTGATCGTATAACTCGTTCGTCAAGGCGACGAGAAGCGCTTCCGCGTCGCTTTCCATCGATTTCAGGTTGTTCAACAGTGGTTGCGACGCTTCGCCCACCTTCGGGAACCGCTCTGCCAGCGATGCGATCAAGTACGCCATGAACCTCTGCGGGTCGCGATCCAGCGGATCTAAGGTAAGCCAACACACCGGAACTTTTGCCTGATGGGCAAGATCGATGAGCAGAGACGTCTTACCATACCCCGCGCTGGCAGAGAGCAAGATCAACTTGTTTTCCAGAAACCCGTTCATTTTCTCCAGCAGGCGCGGGCGCGAGAGCAGTTCCCGCCGGCGGTTCGGGATAATGATCTTCGTTTTACTGATCGGGATGGATGATTTTGTCATTGGACGGAATTAGCCGTTCCCGTTGAAATCTTCCAAATTTCATCACACTTTCGCGCTTTTAGGGAGACTTTAGAGTAATGATTTTTTCAATTCTCCCAGCAGTTGCGCATGGATGCCGGGGGCTGTGGCAAGAATGGACAGCGGGGGCGTCAGATAATCCTCCCCGCCATGCACATTCGTGACGCGCGCGCCAGCCTCTTCGCAGATCAACCCGCCTGCCGCCACATCCCACGGGTGCAGGGAAAGTTCCCAAAACCCGTCCAGCCTTCCTACGGCGGTGTATGCCAGGTCCAACGCCGCCGAGCCGAGACGGCGCACGCCCTGTGTCAACTTTGCGAGATGCGAGAAATTCGACATGTTATCCTGCTTTGTATTCCACGTATCGTAGGGGAATCCAGTCACGAGCAGGCTCTTCTGTAATTCGGTAACGCCAGCCGGTTTGATCCTTTTGCCGTTCAAGTATGCTCCACTGCCGCGTTCCGCGCAGAACATTTCGTCACGGAGCGGATCGTACACCGCGCCAAACGTCAAGGCGCCGCGAAACGCGTAGGCGATGGACACAGAAAAAATCGGGAGGTGATGCGCGTAATTCACCGTCCCATCCAGCGGATCGATGTACCAGACATGTTCATCGTCTCCGTGAATAACCCCGCTTTCCTCGCTGAAGATATGATGCCCGGGAAAATCGGATTGAACTTTCCCAAGTAGAAGCGCCTCAGATTGATGATCGACCTCGGTGACGAGATCGATCACGCCTTTATATTTCACCTCGTGTTCCTTGTCATACCCGTCGCGCAGAATCGCCCCCGCCCCTCGCGCAAGTTCTTCGACGTACGATAGCGTTGGTTGCATAAGACTCCCGAAACGTATTGCGGCGGGTTTTCGCCCGCCGCACTTGTGAATGAACTATTTTTTTAATTCGTCGAGTGTTTTGTAAATATCGTACAGTTCATTCTGTATTTCATCGCGGTCGCGCATCGATTGCTGTAAGAGCGCTTCGAAGGCTGGTCGCTGATCGGCGGGCAGGGTGCCGAGTAACCGCTCAGCCCGCATGATCTGCGTGTTTTTATGACGCAGTTTATTTTCAAGACGGGTGCGATAGCCTTGATAAAACCTTTCCATATCCAGTGGCAAGGGCTGGGTAAATGGTTGCTGGGTCACAAGTTCTGCCACTGTCAGCAGGAAATCTTCAGTATCGATGGGTTTTTCCATGAAGCGCGAGGCGCCCAGGCTCAAGGCAAAATCCTTATCCTCCGGGGTAACGTAAGTGGCGGAAAGGAAAACGACCGGGATGGCGCGCGTTTCGAGGTTGAGCCGTAATTTTTGCACGAAGGCGTAGCCATCCAGTTTAGGCATCAAAATGTCGGTGACGATGAGCGCGGGCCTTTGCCGCGCAACCACTTCGAGCGCTTCCTCCCCATTGCGGGCGGTCAGCACAGAATAGCCTTTAAATCGCAGAGTCACTTCAAGCAGTTCGAGAACATTAGGAACATCCTCGACGATCAAGACGGGTCCATAGGCGGCGCACATAACCCGATTTTACCGTATCCCCAGGATGGACAAACCCGCCTCATGCTCTGACATGAAACTGCTACAGTTTCCCGGCGCGATTCGCGCCCTCAACGACTCAACCCTGCCAGACGCGCGAGCCTAACGCCGAGCAGGCAAATTCCACGGCAATCTTCGCGGTCTGATTTTTTTCATCAAGAATAGGATTCACTTCCACAACATCCATGCCGATGAGTTTGCCGGTTTCCGCCACCACTTCGCACGCCAGGTGTCCTTCGCGATACGTTAACCCACCGGCGACCGGGGTGCCCACACCCGGAGCGAAGCGCGGATCGAGCGCGTCCAAATCCATCGAGAGATAGATCCCATCCACATTCCGGCTGACGCGTTCGATGCATTGTTCCAACGCCGCGACCATGCCGATGCGGTCCACCTGTTCCATGCTGAGCACGAGCGCCCCGGCAGAGCGCAGGTTTTCTTTTTCACCGGGGTCGAGATCGCGCGCGCCAATGATGGCAACTTTCGCGGGGTCGACGACCGCCCCCGGCTCATCGTAGAGCGCGGTGAGGCGCGGGTCGCCGAGGCCGCATAGGGCGGCTAACGACATTCCGTGAATGTTTCCCGAAGGGGTGGTGAGGTGTGTGTTGAAGTCGCCGTGCGCGTCCAGCCAGATCACGCCGATTTTCTTTTGCTTTGCCGCGCCGCGCACGGAGCCGATCGAAAGGCTGTGGTCTCCGCCCAAGACAAGCGGAAAACACCCGCTTTGTATGGAGGTGGCGACCGCCCCAGCCACTCGCCGGCTCATCGGCACGATGCAGTCAATATATTTGAGTTTGGGGTCGGTGATCGAACAGGTCTCTTGAATCGCCACTTCAACATTGCCCTTATCTTCCACGGTATGCCCCAAACTTTCGAGGCGTTGTCGAAGGCTTGAATATCGAATTGCGCTGGGCCCCATATCTACGCCGCGGCGATCCGCGCCGAGGTCGATGGGCACGCCGATGATATCGATTTGCATGGGTTACTCCTAAAATAATTTTGTCGCCAAGGATTTACTACCTGCGAGAGAGAGTGTTTCTTAAGTCTTTGTTTAGACACGTATTATACGGATTTCACGGAGAAAACCATTTCGGGTGTCCCGTAACCAACGGGAAAGAGCCTCACCACGAAGGACACAAAGTACACAAAGTGGGGAAAGAGCCAAGATTCCTTGTGTTTTTCCTTTGTGACCGTCGTGTCCTTTGTGTTTGAAAAATGGTTTCCCGTTAAAAACGGTAGAGCTACCATTTCAAAATTCGTGTTTGACCGTGTCATCCGTCAAATCCGTGTACTGCGACTGAAAGGAGTGTCGAAGTATCCGTGTACTTAAGAAACAGTGTCTGACAGTTTTAAAACAGGACTCAGACACTTGCGCCGAGCGCCAGCGCGGCGTGAACGCTGAAAACGCTGATACAGATTGAAAGACTCACAAATTGTACATCGTTACTTTATTTTTACCGGCATCCTTCGACTGGTACAAAGCCCGGTCGGCGGCTTGCAAGATAAATTCATCGGTGTCGCCGTGCAGGGGGTAGGATGCCACGCCCGCCGAAAAAGTGGCGCTCAACTTCATGCCTTCATACTCGATGGTCGTATCCGCAAAATCCTGACGCCAGGTTTCGGCGCGTTCGTACGCTTTTTCAAGCGTGGCGCCGGGCATAAGGATCACAAACTCCTCCCCGCCAAAACGGCAGACCACATCTCCTTTGCGCGTGTGTTGAACGAGAAACGCGGCGATCTCCTGCAGGACAATATCTCCGCATTTATGGCCGTAGGTATCGTTGAACATTTTGAAATTGTCCATGTCCATGATGACCACGGAAAGGGGAGTCCCATCGCGTTCCGCCCGCGCCACTTCCTGCGACAAAAATTCGTTCATATAGCGGCGGTTGTACACTTCCGTCAAAGGATCGCGGATCGCCTGTTCCCGCAACTCATCGCGCAGTTGATTGATCTCCTCCAGTTGACGAGTGAGCGCCTCATTGGCAAACGTGAGATCGTTTTCCAACCATTTATGCTCGGTAATGTCGTGCGCGACGATCACGCGCCCTTCGAGCTGGTTCTCTGAATTGTATAAAGCGGTCACCATCACTTCCAGCGCGCGCGGCGGGTCACCGGGAATTTGGATCTCGTTCCGCGACTCATTGGCAACGAGGAAGTGATGGAGAAGGTCGGGCCAATCCTGAAACACTTCCAGTGGATCTTTGCCGACGATCGCATCCATGCTTTTGCCCAGTGTTTTTTGCGCAATGGTGTTTGCATCCACAACCACGTCGTGGGCATCTACCACAAAGACCATCTGAGGAATGTATTCCAGCACCGTGTGCCGCGCAATGGGGATGAGATCGAAGATGCGCAGCCCAAACACGCCGATCACGATCAACACCGCGGAGACCATGAAAGAGATGGGCGTCAGATCGATGTGCAGAGCGGATTTCGGCAGAAAACTAAGCGCCAGTTGATACACCACATTAGCCAAAATCGGAATCAACGCCGCGGCGATCAGCGCATACATCTGCCTGCGATAAATGTTTCGATGCTGAACCGCGCGCCGGATGAGCAAAATGATTGCCGCCAGACTTACGAGATACGCATACACGAGGGCGACGACGTACCACGGTCCGCGCTCGATCATCAGCGGGCCGCCAACCTCAGACACCTCGCTAACGGAGGCGTAATACAAGTGGAACCACTGTTCCGAAAACAGAAAGAGGAGCGAGATCCCGGGCAGGATAAAGAATAATGAAGCGGTATAACGGTTTAGCCATCCATCCAACCCGTTATACCGCAAGGCAAAGAAGAACCAAAATATGGGCACCGTTAGGATACCGATATTCTCGATTTTGAGCCATAGCAGTTTCGTTTCCAGCGATGAGGAAAGCGTGATCATCGCGTAGGAAAAACTCCACGCGGCGAGCATGACCAGCATGAAAAACAGAGACCTGCGCCCGGGCGCTTGGGGCTTGCGCGCCAACAACGCCGCAATGAACGCGGCGATCAGCGAGTTCGCCAATAGAATTGAAGCAAAGAAAATCCACTCAGTACTCAAGAAAAAAACCTACATGTTGGATAAAAAAAGGCGGGGTTTCCCCGTCTTTTCGGTTCAAGCAGTCCTATAATACCCCACATCCACAGAATATGCCCTTCCACGTTTGATAACTTGCCTCACCAGATTTGTCCCGTAGCGATAGCCCAAGTGACGATAGTCCGGCGCGTTCAGGATTAACATGTCTGCTTGTTTGCCGACTTCGATGGAGCCGATCACATCGGACCTTCGGATTGCGTGCGCCGAATTGACCGTCGCGGCGGCGATGGCTTGCGCGGGCGTGATCTTCATGGCGCGGCACGCCAGCGCAATGACAAACTGCATGGACTCATTCCACGTGGTGCCGGGGTTGCAGTCGGTGGCGAGGGCGAAGTAGGCGTCGGCGGCGATCAGTTTTTGCGCGGGGGTGTAATGATTTTCAGCAAGCCCAAACGGTGTGCATGGAAGCGATACGGCGACAGTCTCTGATTTTGCGAGCGCGGCGATGTCTGAATCAGATGTCACAACGAGATGATCGGCAGATGCCGCGCCCAACTCTGCCGCCAGCGACGCGCCGCCGAGGTTGTCGAACTCGTCAGCGTGGATCTTAAGCGGGAATCCGAGTCCTTTTGCTTTCTTGAGAATTTGCTCCGATTGCTTCACGTCGAAGGCTTTGGTCTCGCAGAACACATCCACAAAGGGGAGTGAAAGTCGCGGCGCGTGAGTCTCCCACCATTCTTTGAGCATCGGCAACATCGTCTCGCAGACGAGATCGGTGTAGCCCTGCGGGTTGTCTTTGTATTCGGGCGGGATGGCGTGCGCGCCGAGGAACGTGATGGCGAGATCGAGCGGCGACTCGTCGTCGAGGGCGAGGAGGGCTTTGAGCAGTCGCAGTTCGGTGGCGGTTTGCAGACCGTATCCCGTTTTGGCTTCGGCGGTGGTGGTGCCGTGGATGAACATGCGCAGGAGGCGCGACCTGCTCTGCGTGATGAGAGTCTCCATGCTGGCGGCGCGCGTCTTCTTGACCGTCGAAATGATCCCACCGCCCTCCGCCAGAATCTCAAGGTAGGGCTTGCCCGACATTTTTTTCTCGAACTCATCCGCGCGGTCGCCCGCCCAAATAAGATGCGTATGCGGGTCCACGAAGCCTGGCATGAGCACGCATCCGCTGGCGTCGAGAGTCGGTTCGTCGGGATAGGATGCTTTGAGTTCGGGCGTCGTTCCCACCGCGACGATTTTTTCGTCGTGGACAACGACCGCGCCGTCTTCGATGATGCCGAGCGTGCCGAGGGCATGTCCGCGCTGGGGACCGCCTTGCAGGGTGAGGAGTTGGGAGGAGGAGTGGATGAGCATGGGAAGGAGGAGAGAATTAGAGGATTGGAGAATTAGATGATTAGAGACTGCGGGGTAATTTAACCACAGTTATTCTTCGTTGAGGGATTATAATTCCGACAAGAACAAATGAAGAAAAAATCTACGAAGAAACGAGATAATTAACTGCGAGAGGAATACGATCTCTCGAAAATGACCGTTCTGCCCAAAGGACGATTTGACCCCAAGCGCAGGATCGGAAGTAATGTCATTGTCCTTGAACCAGAGATTGCAAAGGCTTTCCCTAACGACAAAGCAGTCAATGAAGCCTTGCGCTTGATCTTGAAGGCGACAACCAAGATAAAACCTAAAAACCACGAGATACTATGAGCGAATTTGAAGTAAACATTCTTCCGTTTAACATCTTACAAGAACAAACCGATATATTTTTTTCTCAAGAAGAAAAATCGGGCTATTTTCGCATTTATAAAAATAATTTACCAAAGAATTTTCCGTTAGATTTTAAAGACAAACTTGATAAATTTGCTTGGTGGTCGACTATAGATCAAGGCGGTGATTTGCTTGTCTCGGTAAATCTCATCGAAAACAAGAGGTTCTCAAAACATTATTTCAATAAAATTCTTTTCGACTATTTTTACGGGCTCAACATTCTAACAAATCGCAACTTCATTAACGACACGGAAGTATACCTATCGGACACCTCGTTTTCAGCGAATGAATATCAAAAATATAACGGCTTTTCAATTCGGGTTGACGACAACGACTTAATCACGGGACCCAGTCTATTAGTTTCTTATGTCGGCGCTTCTTTTATTCTGAAAAAGAATGTTGAGGCGCTAAATCTAAACAATTCATTCTTAAGAGGAGTAAAATATCAGGGGAGAATTACAAAGTTTAAATTTCTAACTCAAGAAGAGCAAAACGACAAAGGCAATATCTACCCTATATTAAACAGGGAGATTAGACAAGCTCTAGACATTAAATTCGACAGGAACTATTCAGAAAACAAATACAAGAATTATTATGAAATGATTGTTAAGTTTTACGAGGCTCATCTAAAAAACGTTGAAATAAATAGTTGCATAAAAATCTTTGGATCTGGGTTTTACAAACCACATCAATCAAAAATAAATCGAGCTACGGAAGAGAGCAACCTCTTATTATTTGGCAGAAACAATAAGCATTTCACTCCATATGTTGGCATCAAAGAATACGGCCCTTTACAACCACCACCCGAAAAAAATATTAAATTCATTTTTATCTTCCATGAAGAAGATAAAGAATATGCGAATAAAGTTTATTCATATCTAAAAAGGGGATTTAAGAGCTTCCCAGGGCTGGAATCGTTTGTAAAAATCAGGTTTGAAATTGATACTGATAACTCTATCCGCTTTACACAACACAATCCAATACAAGAAATCAAAACATCTCTTGAGAACATTCACCTTGAACATAACACTATCTATGCGGCTTTATATATATCAAGAATTAGTAAAGACACAGATGATGATGAAGATGATGAGATTTATTACAAGATCAAGGAAATACTTTTACAGCGCCAAATCACATCACAAGTCATTTTAAAAGAAAAAATCAATAATCCTTCTTTTAATTATTTCCTGCCAAATATTGCAATTGCACTGCTTGCAAAACTTGGCGGGATTCCATGGCGGCTATACAGACCTATCAGGAATGATTTAGTTATTGGCGTTGGGGCAGATCGATCACAAACAGCAAAAGAACGATATATAGGAAATGCCTTTTGCTTTCAAAATGATGGGGGGTTCAAAGGATTTAATGCATTTGAAAAGAGCGACACTCTCGCGTTAGCAAACTCGATTAGAGATGCTATTGAAAAATACATTAATGAAAATAAAGGCCCTGAAAGATTAGTAATTCATTACTATAAAAAAATGAGTAGGAAAGAAGAACAACCCATAAGTGATGTCTTGAAACGCCTAAATTTGAGTCTACCTTACGTGATCGTTACAATTAACGATAGTGAAGACTATGTGTTGTTCGATTATCTTTTTGATGGCAAAATGCCACAAAGTGGCACTTTTCTTCAAATAAAGGAGAATGAATTCCTACTTTGCAACAACACAAGATACTCTAGAAATACAGGTACTCGCATTGAAGGGTTTCCTCTTCCAATCAAGATTAGACTTAGGGCATCTAACGATGAAAAAATAACAAATATAAACATGGTGACAGAATTAATCGACCAAGTTTATCAATTCTCACGGATGTATTGGAAAAGCGTTCGCCAAAGAAACATGCCAGTTACGATTGAATATTCTGAAATGGTTGCAAAAATGATTTCGCATTTCGATAATAAAGATTTGCCATCTTTTGCCCGTAACTCCCTTTGGTTCTTATGAATCTTAATACAGCCCTCAGTAAAGTAGTTTTTCTTCTCGGAGCAGGAGCGTCAAAGGATGCGGGGTGCAAGTTGTCCAACGAAATGCTTGATTCATTAATAATATCAATCAACAATCTTTCAAGCGCAGACAAGGAGTTTATTAATTATAAAGATGATTTCAAAGAGATTTATCATTTTATTTTGGCTAGTCTAAATTATCAATCAACATTAAGGGATGTAGATTACAAAAGCTCTTACATAAACATTGAAGATTTCGTCATGGTGCTTCGGCAATTGATTGACAAAGAATTCATAATCCCATATCCTTTAATTGGTAACTGGAACGATAAGATACTAAGGTGGGAACTACGAAACGGAGATGTATTTAATCATTTCAAAGACTTTATAACACTAAGACTTGTAAAAGAGTGGACGATTTTTGAGAAAGATAAAGCAGAAAATACCTTAAACCCTATCAGGGAAGTGCTAAGCAACTCCGAAAATGTAAAGCTAAATATTTTCTCTTTGAATTATGATTTGGTTTTTGAGAAGATGTTTAATACACACACCTCAAAAATTCTGGACAATGGCTTTTCTGAAAAAAATATATCTGGTAACAAGATAAAATATTGGACAGCAGATTTTGACGACGAAAACAGTCCAACAAAATTAAATCTTTTCAAGCTACATGGTTCACTTGATTGGGAATACAATCAAGATACAGAGGAAATTTCAATCAAAGAAAATACTCTTGATGGTAGAGAACCGCTGATAATTTTTGGCTCTTATACCAAGATGCTTTCATTTGACCCGTTTCTCTTTTTACTCAGCAAATTTAGAGAGATGCTAGAAGCCGCAACAGTTTTTGTTGTTATTGGCTATAGTTTTCACGACAAGTACATCAACAATCTACTTATTCAGCAGTTAAGTCGAAACACAAACGAAGATATTCCGAAGAAATTATTAGTAGTTGGTCCTTCCTATAAGGGTAAGACTGAGTCTCAGTTTGCAGACGAATTAAAAAACATACAAGACAGCAAATCAATAAACGATATTATTAATTTCAAGCAAATCAGCCCTGACAGAATAAAACTGGTTGCAAAAACAGCAGCATCATTTTATTCAGAATACTTCTCTAACAACGCAGAACTTCTAATAAAAGAACTCGAGGGAATAGAACAAGGGGATACCTTATTCGAGTGATTCGAGTTAGAAAAGATCCACAGCATAAAACATTAATGTCCATGCCCACCCTCCTCCGCCCCGCCACTGATACTGACCTACCCACCCTCTACCAGCAACAACTCGACCCCGAAGCGACGGCGATGGCGGCGTTCCCAGCGCAGAGACGGACGCAGATTATTGTCCATCTGCGTCCCGTTTAAAACTGCCCGGTAGATGGATTTTATTTGAGTAGTGTTATGGATTCGGCGATGTCGTCCATGATCGGGAAGAGTTCCCCGGCGAATTCTTTGGGCGTGACGAGTTGGACCATGATCAAGGCGCCGCTGGTCTGGAAAACGAGCATATGCGATTGGGCGGAAATTGTGCCGCCAGTGGCAGTGGGCGTATCTTGAATAAATTCCATGACGCCGATTTCCACGCCGCTTGCGCTGGTAATCACCAGTTCATCCATTTCCACGATTGTCACACCGTTCTTTTCCATCTCCTCTTCGAGAAACCCTGTGACGAACGAGACTGGCAACCCAGCCAAAAATTTATCCTTGACGGCGGTGATGGTCAAATTGGAGCTAAATCCTTTTACCATGTATTTCGAATCTTTATTGACGGCGATCACGCGGATGACATCGGGATCGAGATTTTTGAACGCGTCGGCTGACGCTTTCAGTTCGGGATTCTCCTCCGCCATGCTGTTTAGAATCTCGGTTATATCCTTTGCGCTGAGAGGGATAATGAACCAGTCAGAAGGGAGGGTGAGTTGAAACTTGTTGTCGTAGTCGATGAACACTGTAGTCCCGCCTGAGCCTTCATGCGTTTCGACTCCTGTCGGCGCTGGCGTGGGAGACTGCGTTTGTGTAGGGGTCGCGCTGGGAGTGGGGGTGGGACTTGGCGTGAAGGTTTGTGTAGGCGTGGGGGTCTCTGTGGCGAAAAAAGTAGACACGTCTGAAAACCCACACGACATACCTGCCAGGGAGAGGCACAATACGAAAACCGTAAAACCGAACAATCCCTTGTGTTTCATCCTATCCTCCTAACGATGAGAGTCAAATCTCCCGGTCATTATATCCGGGAGGTGAGCGCGTGAGTTTCCGTAAACCGAGGGACGGGCTTTTCGATCAAATATTCCTTGCGCTGCGCGGGTCGAGCGCGTCGCGCAGACCGTCGCCAATGAAGTTGATGCACAACACGGTCAGCATGATCATCAACCCCGGGAAAAGCCATAACCACGGCGCGGTTTGCAAATACTTCACCGCGCTATCCAGCATGTTGCCCCAACTCGCGGTGGGGGTCTGCACACCGAGACCAAGGAAACTGACGTAGGCTTCGCTGGTGATGGCGTTGGCGACCCCCAACGTGGAGGAGACGATGATCGGGGCGATGGTGTTGGGCAAAAGATGTTTGAAGATAATACGCGCGTCTGAAACGCCGAGGGCGCGCGAAGCGGAGATGTAATCCATTTCTTTCAACGACAACACATTGGCGCGGACGATACGCGCGAGATACATCCAACTGGTGAACCCGATGACGAGGATGATGACCACCACGCTCCCACTGAACGCGCGCCCGAGGAATTGAATCTCGGGAACACTCCCGCCGAGCGCTTTCGATAGGACGATCAACAAGAACAGGCTGGGAATAATGAGCATCGCCTCGGTAATGCGCATCAGAACGTCGTCCACCCATCCGCCGAAATATCCCGCGATCGCGCCGACCAACACGCCCACAACCACCTCAACGATCACGGCAAAAATACCAATGGTGAGCGAGATCTGCCCGCCATAGATGGTGCGGGCAAGAATATCGCGCCCGATCGTGTCGGTGCCAAATGGGTGCTCGCGCGAGGGCGGCTGGAGCTTCTGCGCGGTGTCGTTGCAATTGGCGTATGCCTCGGCGGTTAGGAATTCGCCGGTGGGGGCGCAAATGCCGCGCGAGAATACCAGCCCTCCCATCCAAATATAGAGGAGCAATACGATCATCCCGCCGAGCGCGAAGAGCGCGGCTTTATGCTTGCGGAACCTGCGCCACATTAATTGACCGGGGGTGAGCGGTTGGTTTTTCATACCTTCGAGGGCTGATGATTCAGGGAGTGTGATGGTCGTCATGCGGGCATCTCCCGGTTATGCGATTCGGATGCGCGGGTCGAGGAACGAGTAGGCGATGTCGGTAACGAGTTGAAAAAACACCACCGCCAAACCGGTCATCATCAAGATACCCATCAATACCGGGAAATCCGATTGCGAGATGGATGTGACAAACAGCCGCCCGGTGCCGGGCCAGGCGAAGATGGTTTCGGTCAACACGGCGCCGGCAAGCAGAAAGGGAATATCCAGACCGATGAGCGTGACGAACGGCAGTGTCGCATTACGTAAGGCATGTCTGATGACGACGATGTGCTTTTGCAATCCTTTGGCGCGCGCGGTGCGGATGTAATCCAAGCCGAGCACTTCCAACATGGAGGAACGCACGTAACGACTATACCCGGCAATGCTGATGATCGAGAGGGAAACCACCGGTAGGATCATGTGCAGGGCGATCTGCCCGGGTGTGCGCCCCACCTGCGGGTCGAACATGCCGACCGTGGGGAGGTACGGCAAGCCCCATTCTTTGAAATTGATGCTGAATAAGTACATGAGCAATAATGCCAACAGGGGAATTGGCATGGCGTAACCGATGAATGAGAACCCGGTGAACAGGTTATCGAATAACGAATATTGACGCACTGCCGAATACACCCCGAAGGCAAGCGAAAAAACAATGATGACGATCTCCACCACTCCCATCAAAAGCAAAGTGTTGGGCAACCGTTCGGTAACCAGTTCGGAAACGGGGCGTTTGTTGATGAGCGAATTTCCAAAGTCGCCGCGCAACACGCCCAGGCGCTTGCCCGGCGTTTCAGGAATGCCGTCCCCATCCATGTCGATCTTCATCCAATCATTGCCGGCGAGCCACACTACATATTGAACATAAACGGGTTGATCCAGCCCCAATTGGCGGCGGAGGCGCTCTCTGTCGGCAGGTTTCGGAGGCGTGCGCACTCCCAGCGAAGCGATCGGGTCGCCGAATGCCTGCATCAACAGGAACAATACCAGGCTGATCAGGAAGAGCTGAGGGATGGACTGGAGGACACGCCGAAGGATGTAGTTGACCATGACGACCGCCTGTGTTGAAACAAAGCGGCGGACAGGGTGACTTGTTGGATCGCCCTGTCCGCCATTTCGTTTGTTGAGTTACTCGCTAATCGACCATTCGTTTGCGTTCCAGAATGGCGATGCCCCGGAGAATTTCACTCCTTGCAGGCGGTTGCTTACAGCCCACAGGTCGGGGTCTTTCCACATGCCCACCCAGACCACTTCGTCGAACATGATCTGCCCGATCTGATAATAAAGTTGCTTGCGGGCTTCCGGATCGGTCTCGGTGGCTTGCTGGTCGAATAACGCGTCCAGTTCGGGGTTGCAGTAGCCCTGCCAGTTTCCGCCGTCCGGGTTATCCGGTCCCACAACTTGCGAGCACAGCCAGTAAGAGGATTGCTCCGGGTCGGGGAAGCTGGTCACGTCTGACCATTCGGCAATATCATAGTTACCGGTAGCAATCGGTCCGCCGTCCGCGTAACTGTTGAAGAAATCGTCGCCATAGTTCACTAATTCGACACCGATGCCGACCTGCGCCCACATCTGTTGGACAACGGCTTGCACATCCTTGCGCAACTGACGCTGGTTCGAGATGTAGCGCAGAACCAGTTCCACGCCGTCTTTATCGCGCGTGCCATCGCCATTGGAATCAACCCAGCCAGCCGTATCGAGCAGGCTACCCGCTTCCTCCGCATTGTAGGGATAAGGTGAAATGTCGGGGTTTCCATATGGGGGAGTGCTGTCCCAGAACGTGGCGGGGACGGTCGTCAGTCCTCCGAGCAGGTCGTTTACGATCTTTTCGCGGTCGGTCGCCATGACGATCGCCTTGCGCACATTCACATCCAGCATGGCGGGGTGAGCGGTTTCAGGATCGAAATTCAAAAACCAGCCTTCATCGTACCCGGACGGTTGCGTCACAAATTTTGCTTTGCCGCTCGAGTTGATCGCATCGGCTTGCGACCAATCGAGGAAAGTCCCAATGTCCGTGTCGCCTGCCAGAATGGCAACCTCTTGCGCGGCATCGTCTGCAATGCGGATGAACACCTGTTGCAACTTCGCCGGGTGAATCCAATTCGGGTTCGCTTCGAAGATCAAATGGCTGTCAGTTTCCCATTCTTTGAACACGAACGGGCCGACACCGACCGTCGGCGCGGTATTCCACGCCGCGTTATCGAGCGTGCCGTCCGCTTCGAACACCGGGCGCAGCACATGTTCCGGCAAGACACCGGTATTGAATAACGTGGTCAACCAGGCGGCGAACGGGGCATTGAAGTTCACCACGAGCGTGTGATCGTCGGGCGCTTCCATGCTGGTCACATAATCCGCATAAGGGTAAGTACTGCTCACGACATTCTTATCCGACACGAACATCTCATAGGTAAAGACGAAATCATTCGCGGTCACGGGTTCGCCGTCGCTCCACAGAACATCGTCGCGCAATTTGATCGTCAGAGTCATACCGTCCGCGCTCATACCGCCGTTCTCGGCAGTGGGCAGTTCGGCGGCAATATCGAGGACTGGGTTGTTATCTGAGTCGAACGACCACAAGCCTTTCAACCACAGTTGCGTGGTAATGCTCGAGAACCATTGAGTTTGATAGAGAGGGCTGAGCGTGGTTGGTTGTTGTACGAAGGTCACGACCGCGATACCGCTCTGAACGGGCGCCGCCGGTTCGGTGGCGGCGGGTTCTGTCGCTTCGGGCGCCGCCGGTTCGGTTGCCACGGCTGGGAGTTCGGTTTCGGCGCCTCCACCACATGCCGCCAGTGTCATACTCACAAGCACAAGCAGGGACAGTAAAACATACAGGTTTCGTTTCATGTTTCTCCTCCAAGAAAGATGGATTCGGTTTTTCGATGCGTGGGTAAACGGGTAGAGAGACATCTGTGCCGGGCAACCTCCTGCTATATACATTAGGCTTGATCCGTAATCAATAAAAGTAATTTTTTGGACGCTGAAAAACGCTGATGTCGCTGATTCAAGAAAAGAAAATCTGCGTTTTCCGCGTGAATCAGCGTCCCGTTGTATTTCGGATAGAGTCTATGAAATAGCAATCATCTTTCCGCCAGCGGATGAAGACGATCCTTCCGACGGGCGGCTTGATACGCGACTTCGGCGTTCTCTAACTGACGTGCGCCAGGCGCGGGTCGAGCGCGTCGCGCAGACCATCGCCGAGCAGGTTGAAAGCAAGGACGGTTAACATGATCGCGAGTCCGGGATAGAAAACAAGATGCGGCGCGGTGAACACCTGATTACGCTCTGCGCCCAACATCGAGCCCCACTCCGGCGTCGGGTGTTGCGCCCCCAGCCCGAGGAACGAAAGAGCCGCCGTCTCCAAAATGGCAGAGGCAATTCCCAAAGTCCCCTGCACGATCAACGGCGTCAACGCGTTGGGGAGGATGCGTCTGAAGAGAATTTCGTACGTGTTTCCCCCCAAAGAACGCGTGGCAGACACGTAATCCATCTCGCGCACTGAAAGCACACTGCCGCGCATCACACGCGCATACGCCGGGATCGAAACAATGCCAATGGCAAGCAAGGCATTGACCAGTCCAGGTCCCAGAACAGTGACGATGGCGATGGCTAACAACAGCGACGGAAACGCCAGCAGAACATCCATCACGCGCATAATGATGTTATCCGTCCATCCACCCATGTAACCAGCCAACGCGCCCAAAAGTGTGCCAACCAAAATGGAAAATGTGACCGTGGAAAAGCCGATCACCAAACTTAAGCGCGCGCCGTATAACATGCGGCTGAATTCATCACGGATGTTTCCATCCAGCCCCATGAGATGTTGCGGATTTTCTTTCGGGCAACCAAATGCGTGAATGCAGGGCGGCAATCGTTTTTGCGTTTCCCCGGCATAATCTTTTATATCCAGCATGGATTTCGTAGGATCGTACGGCGCCAGCCATTGGGCAGTCAACGCGACGAAGATCAAGATTCCCAGAATGACCATGCCAACAACAGCAGACTTGCGGCGGAGGAGCCTGCTGCGTGTGATGCTCCACAGACTGACTGATTCGAGTGAAACCGCTTCTGCATCTAGTTTTGGGATATTGGCTACCATGATTAATTCAACCGTATGCGCGGGTCAAGATACGCGTAAGAGAGATCGACGAGCAGGTTCAACATCACGAAGAACACCGCGATTACTACCGTGAACGCCTGTACGATCCCATAATCGCGGGCAGTGATGGCTTCGTATAAAATGCGCCCGACGCCCGCTAAATTGAACACGGTTTCGGTCAACACTGCGCCGCCGAGCAAACTGCCTAACGACAAGCCAATAACCGTGACGATAGGTAGCAGGGCGTTCCGCAACGCATGTTTCAAAACGACCACTCTCTGTTTTAATCCCTTGGCGCGCGCCGTGCGGATGTAATCCTGCCCTAATACTTCGAGCATCGAGGAGCGCGTCATCCGCGCGAACAAGGCGGTGGGTATGGTCGAAAGCGCAAGCGCCGGCAGGATCATGTGCTGAACGGCATCCTTCAATGTTGTGTAATCGCTGGAAAGAAGACTGTTGAAAATATGCATTCGAGAAATAAAATCTGCCGCCGTAAAAGCGAAGGTTCCTTCCGTCAACTGCAACTTCCACACTTCATAGAATGGGGCAGGGATCAACCCCGGAGAGAGACGCCCCGATGGAGGCAGTTGAAATGGTGTGTCTTTTAACGTGAGTGAAAAAACGTACGCCAGCATTAACCCCAGCCAGAAGACCGGCATCGAAACGCCGATGTTTGCCCACAACATAGTCACAACATCCACCCATGAGTTGTGACGGACCGCGGAAATGATCCCCAATGAGATTCCAACGATCATGCTCAACATCAACGCCGAAAATGCCAGTTCAACGGTGATCGGCAGGCGTTGAATAATGATCTCTGTCACCGGCAACGAAAAGCGGAACGATGTTCCAAAGTCGCCTTGCAACACTTCGCCCATGTACACAACGAATTGAACGGGGATCGGTTTATCTAAACCATGGCGTTTGAGGAATTGATCGCAGACCTCATCGGTGGCTTTTTCCCCCAGCATCGCGCGGCATGGATCACTAGGGATCAAACGCGCCAGCGCAAAGGTGGCAAATAATATACCAATAAGAACGGGAATACTAAGGAAGAAACGGCGGAGAATGTACGTTGTCATGGATATTTTGATAAACCCCGACAGGGATGTGTTGTCATCCCTGTCGGGGATCGTTCATTTGGTCTTACAGAACCAGCACAAGGCTTATTGAGGAGCGTTCAAGAAAGCGCCGAACAGATACGTCCAGTATTCGAACGCGCCGGTGTTGCCCTTGTGAAGCGGATGAGCGGCATCCCATTGCACGGCATACGAGAGCACAACATCGTTGGCATCCAGCGAGGAGCCATCGTGGAAGGTAACGCCCTGGCGGAGTGTAAAGGTCCACTCAGTGAGGTCGTCGCTTGCCGTATAGGATTCAGCCAAACCGCCGGTTTCTGTGGCGGTGCCGCCGATTTCGTAGGAAAGAAGCGGTTCCGTCACCTGCTCGCATGCCCGCAGGGATTCGCCGTCGGTCTCATCCGCACAATAAAGCGAGATGGGCTCGGCGTTCTGCATCCACACGAAGGTATCCTGTCCGGGAACACCCATCACCGCGAAGATCTCGGTGCTGAGCGGGCTGGCATGAGCGCCTTCCACAGCCGCCTTGAAGGCAATTGCGGAACCACCATGCGCCACAGGGATCATCGGAACATGCGTTTTGATGGCGTTATTGGCGGCGGCGTAGAAGGGTTCGCGATCGGCTTCTGCGGCGAGTTGTCCGCCTTTGGTCAGGTTGTCGGTGATGTCATCGAACGGAGTACCGAACTGATTGAACGCCGCGGCGCTAAAGTGCGCGTCGAGGAAGTTGACCACATCCGGGAAGTCCGCGCCCCAGCCGAGCAGGTGCATACCATCGAGTTGACCGGAATTGGCGGCATCGAGGAACGCGCCGGATTCCATTTCTACGATCTCAACCGTCACGCCGAGGTTTTCCTTCAACTGCGCCTGAATATCCTGCGCCACAATGACGGGATCAGGCAGGTAACCGCGGACAACATTGCGGTAGCTGAGTTTGACGGTGGGGAATGGGTTGCTCGCGCCATAACCAGCCTGTTCAAGCAAGGCTTTGGCGGCGTCCACATTAAAGTCGTACCATGCTTCACCGGCACAGCCATTCGGGATGGAGCAAGGAGTGAAGTGCGAAGCAACTTCTGAGCCAGTGGGGTAGAAGTTATCCACAATGCGTTGGCGGTCAATGGCTTGGGCAAATGCCTGGCGCACGAGTTCGTTATCGAACGGAGCGAAGGTGTTGGTCATACCGATATACATGACATTCAACGCAGGACGAGCAATCAAGTTAAGAGATGAATCGCCCTGTACGGTTGCAAAATCATCTGGACCCACATTATCAATCGCGTCAACGGTCCCAGATTGAAGTTCGAGCAAGCGCTGGGCAGATTCAGAACCCCAGCGGAACACGAGGGTCGGGCTCTTGGCGGGTTCACCCCAGTATGCATCATTGCGGGTGAACACGATCTGGTTGCCGCGTTCCCACGATTCGAGCTTGTAGGGACCCGTGCCGATCGGCTTCTCGAGCAGATCGCCGGTGCCGCCGGTGGATTCAAGATACTCACTGGGTTGAATGCCAAGAGACGAGAACGCCACTTTCGCCGGAACAGCTGGATCGGGCGCGCAGAGCGTGAGCTTCACGGTGAATTCATCCACCGCTTCGATGGATTTCATCCCGCCGCCGTAATCACAGCTGGGAGCTTCCACTTTCATGCCTTCATACGCGGCCGGGGCTTCAGTAGCAGGCGCTTCGGTTGCCGCGGGCGCTTCAGTAGCAGGCGCCTCGGTCGCCGCAGGGGCTTCGGTTGCTCCGCCGCCGCACGCCGCAAGGATCATGCTCGCGAGAACGAGCAGTGACATCAGACTAAATAGGTTTCGTTTCACGTTTCTCCTCCTAAGAGAAATTTGGTTTGGATTGTTCAACTTTCACAGGTGGGGAGATTGGAATGACTTTACGAGAGGATGCCTCCTTTCGGATAATGGGCAGATTATACAGCAAAAGAATGATTAGTAAACGGGCAAAGGCATGCCCAACCCGTTTAACGCTACTTGAGAGGGGTTTTTATGCCACAACCCGGGAACTTTTGTACCGCATTGCGGGCATTTTCCCTCGCCTGTAATACGGTACTCCTGAATGATATAACCCCGCCGCTTCACTAGTTTAGAGTTGCACGCCGGGCAAAACGTATCTTCATACTCCCCAACCTGTCCCGGCAGATTCCCCGCGTACACGAATCGCAGACCCGCTTCGCGCCCGATATCTGCCGCGCGCAAAAGAGTCTTCGCGTCGGTGTTATCGGGGTCGGTCATTTTGTAATCTTTGTGGAACGCGGTCACATGCCAGGGGATATCCTTTGAAACGCCCGCGATGAATCGCGCCGCCTCCCACAACTCTTCATTCGAATCGTTGAAGCCTGGAATTGTCAGAGTCACGATCTCCACCCATACACCCGAATCATGCGCGCGTTTAATTCCATCCAGCGTGTTTTGCAGGACGCCGCCGAGTTTGCGATAATTTTTATCTTGCATACATTTCAGGTCCACTTTGTACGCCGAAATATATGGGCGGATATATTCCATCACTTCAGGTGTATTGTTCCCATTCGAGACGTACGCGCACATCAATCCCGCCTTCTTCGCTTCTTTGAAGATCTCCACCGCCCACTCACTTGTTATTAACGGCTCGTTATATGAAGAGACAACAATCGAAGCGTTGGTTCTTCTCGCAGAATCAACCATCCCTTGCGGCGAAATCTCCCGGATGTAATTCACCGAAACATCCGAAGACGGGTCGCGCATGGCTTGGGAAGTAAGCCAGTTTTGACAATTCGACACAAGGAAAAAATTCGCCAGATAGTTATGCTCTCCATCCACTTCCATGTTGAACACATCACCTTTTAGCGGCTCTTTTTCTATCCCAATTAAAGGAATGAGATAGAAGTCATCAGTTTCGATAATCTTACATTCGGTATTATCGTTCTGGATATAAGCCGTGAATGAAGAAGCATCCAAATAATCCCGAAGGGATGGCAGGATTCTAACTGGCATTCGCATCTGAATCCCTAATCCCGAAGGGATGACATGCTCCTCCGCGGTATGCCACCCCTGACGGGGTTGAGACACTGCGTTCAAACTATCCTCTACAACCTTTACATCCCTTCGGGATTGGTATCGGATATATTCCATTGCATCAACAGACTCTAAAAAGGAAAATTGAAATCTTCTTGGCACAACCAGATAGTGATTGCATGTCAATTCTTTCGTCTGAATCATATAGGGTTTTTTATTCTGATCGTCAGTGGCATACACCCGATGATCGGGCGTACAGCGAAGCGCGGGCAGATAATAGGGTGTGATCCGAATCAAATCGCCCTGATATGAATGGCGGAACACGCCTTTCACGTCGCGCAAACCGCCAGACGAAGTAATTGCCTTCAAGCCAGCAGGAAACGAAATCTCTCCATCGGGCTGTTTAATTCTCTTTTCGCCTAATTCAAAAGCAGATTGCAACTCAATCGGTCCTCGATTCGTAATGACCATCGTTTCCCCCGTAAAACAATATCCGCAGTGATAATCGCATCCCAACATCCCAAACGTCAACGCGTTGACGCTGGGTAGCACATGGAAGAACGGCTTCTTCTCAACGGGGTCGCTTTGAAGGGCGGCAACGTATCCATGCGGCACGCGCAGTTCCCCGTCGCGATTGAAGCGCACCTGACAAATCCCCCGCTTGCCCTCGCGGATCACACAGCGATGCCCGCATGCGAAACAGCGTAATTCCTTGTTGGGCAATTTTTCATACAACTCCCCCGTCACGGTCAGCGTATCCAATAACTCGCCGATTGAACTCGTCATCACAGCCTCGTCACGTATAATACACCCATGCTCACCGTTTGTATACAGGCTGGCGGCGCGTCCTCGCGCATGGGCGAAGACAAAGCCCTAAAAATTTTTCTCGGACGCCCCCTTATCCAACGCGTCGTGGATCGACTCCAACCGATCGCGGATGAACTCATCGTGACGACGAATCGCCCCGCCGATTTCGCTTTCCTGAACGCTCGCCTCTTTCCCGACGTGATGCCCGGTCGCGGCGCCCTCGGCGGACTCTACACCGCAATCTCCTCCGCCGCGCATCCGCTGGTTGCAGTCGTCGCCTGCGACATGCCCTTTGCCAGCGCGAAACTCATCGAAGCCGCCCTCAAAATCATGGATGACGAAAACGCGGACGTTGTTATTGCCCAAGGGGAAGAAGGCTACGAGCCGCTTCACGCGCTCTATCGCCGCGAGACCTGCCTGCCAGCCATTGAATCCGCCATCCACGCCGATCAGTGGAGAGTGATCGCGTGGTTCCCGCGAGTGAAGGTCAGGGTATTTACCCCCGAAGAAATCAAATCCGCCGACCCTGCCGGCCTCGCCTTTTGGAACGTGAACACGCCCGAAGAATTTGCGCGGGCTGAAGAACTGGCTACCTCACAATCAGCACTGGGCAGGGAGCGTGACTGACCACTTTCTGGCTGACGCTTCCCAGCACCAAACCCGCCAAACGTCCCAGTCCGCGCGAACCCATTACGATCAGGTCGCATTTGCGAGTCTCGGCGATCTTGATGATCGCTTCTGCTGGATCGCCTGCAATGGTCTCCGTTGAAACCGTGGACGGAACCTCTCCGACCGTTTTCACCGCGCTTTGCAAAATTTTCTCCGTTTCATCGAGGCGGGCATTGAGGATGACTTGAAAGTCTGGGTCGCCCAGAAGCGGCGGAACAGAATCGTATACAACGACGATCCGCAGGTCGGCGGAATTCATGGAACGAGCCAGTTGAGATGCCGTTTGCGCGGCATTGAGCGAATGCTCCGAACCGTCTACAGCCAGCAGGATATGGTTAAACATGACGCCTCCTTTTCGTGGTGTACAATTAAATTGTACATAACCAACGTTTGAATCTGATCAGAGGAGCATAAAGATGTCATTCGATGTCAATCTTGTCCGCCGGCAGTTCCCCGCGCTCGACCGACCCGCGATTTTTCTCGACAACCCGGGCGGGACCCAGATCGCGCAACCATCCCTTGACCGTATCAACCGTTACTTGATCGAGAGCAATGCCAATCACGAAGGCGCGTTTGCCACAAGTATCGCCTCCGATGCGGTGTTGGACGAGGCGCATCGCGCCATGGCTGATTTTTACAATGCGGCATCGGATCAGGAAATTGTCTTTGGCAATAATATGACCACCATCACCCTCCATCTCAGCCGCTCTCTCTCGCGCGAGTGGAAGGAAGGCGATGAGATCGTCGTCACCCGCCTGGACCACGACGCCAACGTAACGCCCTGGGTGTTGGCGGCGCAAGATCGCGGAGTCAACGTCAATTGGGTGAACTTTGACGTGGAAGAAGGCACCCTCAACCTGGATGAGGCGCAGAAAGCGCTTGCTCGAAAACCCAAACTGTTTGCGGTTGGCTACGCCTCGAACTCACTCGGCACGATCAACCCGGTGAAGAAGCTGATCGACATGGCGCATGAAGCCGGCGCGGTCGTGTACATCGACGCGGTCCAATACGCGCCGCACGGTCCCATTGATGTGCAACAGTTGGATTGCGATTTCCTGATCTCTTCCGCCTATAAATTTTTCGGCACTCATGCGGGCATCTTATATGGGAAGCGCGATTTGCTGGAAAACCTCTTCGCCTACAAAGTGCGCCCCGCCACCAATCGCCTTCCGGGAAAATTTGAAACCGGTACCCAAAACCACGAAGGCATTGCCGGGGTCTTGGGCGCGATCGAATACTTCGAATGGGTTGGCAGGGAATTTGGCGACGAGTTCGAGGCGGGTCTTGCTAAAGACAAGTATCACGGACGCCGGCTGGAACTCAAGAAGGCAATGTCAGCCATTCATGCGTATGAGATCGAACTGAGCAGGGCGCTTCTCTCCGCCCTCAATGCTGTGCCCGGATTGCGGCTCTACGGGTTGAATGACGAGCGCCGGTTGGATGAGCGCGTGGCTACATTTTCCTTCCGCTTGAAGGATATGCATCCGCGCGTGGTGGCGGAAAAACTCGCCCAGCAGGGAATTTTTGTATGGGATGGGAATTACTATGCCCTCAACGTCTCTGAACGGCTTGGCGTGGAAGAACAGGGCGGCATGGTGCGGGTGGGCGCCGCTCATTACAACACATTGGATGAAGTTGCCCGGCTCAAAGACGCCTTGATCGAGATCGCCTCAACTTAAGCGCCGCAAGAGTTACCTTGCCTGTAACACTTCCATCAAACAAGATTCGATTTCGGCTTGCGTGGGGATTCCCTCCAGCCCAACGCGCGTAACGGAATGAGAAGCGAGCAGTGTGGCAAAGCGCGCCGCTTCCCAGGGGTCGCGCGTTCTTAACAAACGGATAAAAAACGCCGTTGCAAATACATCGCCCGCGCCGGTCGCATCCACTTCTTTTACTTCGGGCGCGCGGAAGCGGCGGCGGTCGCCGTTCCAATACAAGACGCATCCCTCCGCGCCTTCGGTGACCGCCAGCATCCGCGTTTGATGCGCCATCTGTTCGATGAGTTCGTGGTCGCCGTTCATATCCTCGCGGCTGACGACCACCGCGTTTGCTTTTTGTAAAACGGATTCCGAATTCAACCATTCACTGCGCGAGACGCGTCCGTCTGCATCCCAGCCTCTCATCCATCCTTGCGGAGTGACGCCGAGTAATGCGGGCGAAAACACTTCGGGCAAGGGCAGATCCATTTCATTGGCAATCGGCGCGAGATGAATGATCGAAGCCTTGCGCCATAAGGGTGGAACCGCATCAAAGCCGATGCTTGAGGCTTGCGCGCGCACATATTGAACGCGCCCCCGATCGGTGTACATATTGTCAAAGGTTGTGCTGTGCGGGGATTCAATTGAAATGATGGGGATTCCATCCAACGCGCCGAGCGGGGTTTCTTTGCCAGCCGCGGTAACGATGCCCGCCTTCATCCCCAAGGCGCGCGCCGTCAACGCGGAGTAGGCAACGGTCCCGCCGAGCCTCGCTCCATTCGCTGTTAGATCATGCGCCACATGACCCACCGCAAGATATTCCACCGCTTCGAGTGAATCGAGATTGGGCATGGGCGGATTATACCGTGAGAGTTAAACAAAACTTTCTACTTTCCTCTTTCACGAGGAAAGTAGAAGGTAGAAAGATATGCCTGTCTTGCCGCGCAGACGTGACGCGCTATTCGTGTTTCGGAACGATCGTCACTTTGCGGTGAGGCTCCACGCCGGCGCTTTCGGTTTTTACATCGGGGTGATCGCGCAGAGCAATGTGGATGATGCGCCGCTCGCCGGAGGGCATGGGTTCGAGCGATTGCTTCTTCCCGTTTTTGGCAACCTGGTCTGCCATGCGCATCGCCATCTGGATCAATTGCTTTTCGCGGCGGTTGCGATACCCTTCCACATCCACCGACAACTGCACCCATTCGCCCACTTCTTTACCGACCACCAGCGAGGCGATGTATTGAAAGGCGTTCAACGTCTCTGAATGACGCCCGATCAGCACGCTCAGGTCTTCGCCGCGAATATCCACATGAATGTTGCGCCGCCCGTCGCGGTCGCGCTCATTGTAATGCGCCGAGATTTGAGCCTCGAGATTCATCAAATGGATCAACTTTGAAATAGCGGCTTCGGTCTTATCGATCACGACATCGTGTTCAATCTCGTCCTGCGATTTTTCAACAGGCTGGGATTCTGCCGGCTGGACTGGGGCAGGCGTCCCCTGCGGTTGAACCGCGCGCGACTTCGCTTCTGTCGCCCGTTTGGCTGGCTCTTCCGTAGCCGCCGGCGTCTCGCCTTCGGGGATCACCGTCAACTTGACCCGCACTTGCGTTTTGCCCAACCCGAACAACCCTTTTGTGCCGGCATCCAACACTTCGATGCTGACACGGTCTGCGGTGAGACCCAGTTGCGCCAACCCTTGCGCGAGGGCTTCCTCGACAGTGGGTGCGATGATCTCGAGTGTGGTTCTTTCGTTCATGCCCGCCTCCTTGAAGTTAGGATTTTTGCCCGCCGGGGAGCAGGTTGCGCCAGTTCACTTTGCCCATTAAGGCATATTGCACGATGCTCAAGATATTGCTGGCGACAAAATAGATGGAAAGCCCGGAGGCATAGTTGACCGAGAATAGAAATAACATGACCGGCATATAGATGCTCATCATGCGCGCCGTCGCGGCAGATTGGTCGCCGGGGTTCGAGGAGACCGGCATGGTGAGTTTGCTCTGAATGTAGGTGGTGAGCGCCACAGTGAGCGCCAGAATCGGAATGCCCACCCCAAAAATGACGGTGCGTTCGGGCAAGCCGAGGTCGATCCACAAGAATTTGCTGTTGAGCGGCACCAGCGAAGCCACATCCTGAAACGAGTACAAACTATTCGAAAGTTTGAGAATGCTCAACGGCGTGGAACCGATCGCGTAGGTGATGCTTGGGATGAGGGCGAACAGGATCGGGAATTGAATGAGGGTGGGAAGGCAGGAACCGAACGGGTTGATGCCTTTTTCACGGTAGATGCGCATCTGTTCTTGCGCGAGTTTTTCGCGGTCTTTGGCGTATTTCTTCTGAATGGCGAGCCAGTCCTTGTCGTTCTGCATATCTTGCATAGCTTTGGCGCCTTTCATCTGCTGGGCGTTGAGGGGCCAGGTGACGAGGCGGATCAAGACCGTGAGCAGGATGATGGCAATGCCGAAGTTTTTACCGACAAAGGTGTAGATGAAGATCAAAATATTTACGACGAAGTTGATCACCGCGCTGAAATTGGTGAACGCCAATACGAGTATGGCGATGACCGCGATGGTTTTCAACGATTCGGTGGCGAAGCCCTGCGGGAGTTCGGGTCGTTGCGCCTGGGTTTGATTACCGGTGTTTTTCATGGGTCGGTTGCTCTTACTTTCCTGAGAAGGTCCATTTCTCGTCGCTTTCGGCATCGAGGGCTACGAGATAATAATCCGATTCCAAATAGGCGACAAGCACAAAGTCGCCTGCCACAACAGGGGTGGTGTAAGCCTTGCCTTTGTCGGCGGGCTTGTACCATTCCTCAAAATCGCCATCGGCATTGAAGGAATAAACGCCGCCCGATTCGGTGGCGACCAGAACTTGGTCGCCGTATACCAGCGGGCTGGCGGTAATGGCGGAGTCGGGTTGCGCTTCCCAGTTGAGCGCGCCGCTCGCGGTGTTGAAGGAATAGACATACCCTTCCACATCGCCAAAATACAAAGTATCTCCGCTGGCAACCGGGGTTCCCCAGATCCAGCCTTTGGTATCCAACACCGGTTCGTGCGCGCCGGTGACCGGGTCGAAGCGTTCCAGTTGTTTGGCGAGCGAACCCACGTACAACATCCCGTCTGCTCCGAGCGCCGCGCCGCCGGGCACCGCGCCGCCGAGGTCTTCGTGCCAGAGGATTTCATACGTTTCGAGATCGATGGCGATCACGCTTTTATCCAGCGAGGTGACGAAGATACGCTCGCCGTCTGTGACCGGTTGCGCCCACAAGCGCGCTTCCTCCTTGGCTGATTCGGATACCGTGATCGCTTCGATGGCTTGTTTTTCAGATTTGCCGTCTGCCAGGTCTAGCACATATACCTTGCCGTCCGAGTTTGGCGCGAACAGGCGGTCGCCGATGGCAAGCGGCGGGGCGATCCATAATCCCTTCACGGCTGAAAACTTCCATTTGATATTGGGGGTCTGCTTTTCCAGGTCAATATCGTTCGGGTCTAACGCATACATAATGTGCTTGCTGCTCGAATCGAGCACGATCACCAGCCCATCGTCGGTGACCACCGGGTTGGTAATGTACATGTTTGGGCTTTTCCCGAACGAAAAAATTCCACCGGAACTTTCACCAGAGAACTTCCATAATTGCTTTCCGCTTTTCGCGTCCACCGCATAGACCGTGTTGGTATTTGCCAAATACGCCACGTCGCCGCTGGCAGATAAACCGGGCCATGCCACGGCTCCTGTGCACCCGCTCAGAAAAACAGCCGCGAGCAGGATGATAGAGATGAATACAAATTTCTTTCTCATGAATGATCGATACTCCTATGGGACGGGGTCGTATCCCCCGGGATTGAACGGGTTGCATCGTAACACGCGCCAGGTTGCCATGCCCAAACCTTTGAATGCGCCGTATTTATAGATTGCCTGATAACCGTAATGCGAGCAAGATGGATAGAACCGGCAGGTGTTTGCCGGCATCCCTTTTGAGATGGTCATTTGGTAAAGCCGGATCACTGATAACAATCCGAGACGCGGCAAGTTCCAGATCGTGCGCGGCATATCGCGCAGACGCGGCTCGTGCGAATAATCATGTAAATGAAATTCAGGATTCATGCGGGGGTGAGATCAAGCGCGCGCGTTGCAACAGGTTGAGCAAGGCGGAGCGTGTGTCTGCGAGGGTGGCGGAGGCTAACCCCGAACGGGCGATTAGGATCAAATCGGCGTGAAGGGCAAGGCTTGGGGTCAGCGCGCGCATCGCTTCGCGCAAGAGCCGCTTTGCCCGGTTGCGTCGCACAGCTGTGCCGGCCGATCGCCCCGCCGCGACCCCGATTCGCAAATTACCTTGCTGTTTTTTTTCGACAATCAAAACGACAAGCGGGTGGGCATAAGACTTGCCGGAACGCCGCACCCGCTTGAAATCTTCAGACCGGGTCAGACGAAATTTTCTCTGCACCCACAGCCTCCACGCGCTTTCTGCCGCCTACCAGCGGACTTTTTTCACGTGGTTGTTGGCGGTCTTGGTCAACTGCGCGCGACCACGCAAGCGGCGGCGCTTGAGCACGGCGCGTCCATCTGCCGTAGCCATGCGCTTGCGAAAGCCATGCACGCGCACGCGGCGGCGAATTTTCGGTTGGTACGTACGTTTGGTCATTCTTCGTTCCTCGTTTCAAAAATAATGGCTGTCGCTTTCAAAGCGGCACGACATTATACCGTAGGGCTTCCGATTCGGTCAATTTGGAATCGGCGGGAGATTCCTTGGTGGATTTCCCACCGCTTCCTTCGCAGGGGAGGCTTGGTTCGCCGCCTATTCTTTTTTGTTCCCATTGCGGACCGGGTAGACCGGGTGCGCGAGTATTTCCGCGAGTTTTTGCGCGCCCTCCGGGCTGGCAACCGCGATGATCTCGTCGTTTTCCTGCAAGGCGCTGTCGCCGCGCGGCAAGGTCATCACACCGTCGCGGATGATCGCCGCGATCACGCAATGCTCCGCCAACGCCAAATCTTTGAGCGCAACGCCAATGGCTTTTGCCCCTGGCGGCACTTTTTCCTCCACCACCGAATAATGTCCGCGGCGGATCTTGAAGAGCGTCATCATGTCGCCCAGCGACATTTCTTCCTGGATCAAATGCGCCAGCACATCCGCCGAGTTCAACGCCACATCCACCTTGAATGTGTCGTTGAACAGCCAGGCGTTCACCGGGTTGTTCACGCGCGCAATCGTGCGCGGCACCTCGAACATGGTCTTGACGACAAAACACATGGCAAGGTTGGTCGCGTCTTCGCTGGTGACCGCGGCAACCACATGCGCTTCTCGCGCGCCTGCCGCCTCGAGCACGCCGGGGTCTACCGCGTTCCCTTCATAGATCACCTCGGTGGGCAGTTCCTGGTGCAGGTGCGTGAGCAACTCGCGCCGATGCTCGATGAGACGGACTTTGTAATTTTGATTCACTAATAAACTGGCGAGGCGCGTGCCCGTGCGCCCGCCGCCGGCGATCAATACGAACATGTTACGCCTCCGCCTTTCCGGTGAGTAATGCCGACAACGCGCCAATCCCTTCGAACGTGGAACTGACGTTGAGCAGGTCGCCGGTTTGAAGGGTTGTGCCCATCTCCGGCAAGGATGCTCTGCCGGCGCGTGAAAGCGCCACAGGGTAGCATTGCTTCAGCGAAGACAGCAAATCTCCAACCGTTTTACCGTTCCATAATTCGGGAATGATGATCTCGTACACTTCCACCTCGCCGTTGCCAGCGGAATAGACCGCGCGGTGCGAAGGGTTCATCAATAATTCCTCCACGCGTTGCGCGCCCCAATACGTGGAACCCACCGTATGCAACCCAAACGCTTCGATGACCGAGCGCAGGTTCGGGTCGTAATTGCGCGCCACCACGTTGGGTACTTTGTAGAAGGCGCGCGCGGTATGAGCCACAACCGCATTCAGGGTGTCTGAATTTGTTACGGCGGCAAGCCCATCGGCTTCTTGAATGCCGGCGCGTTCGAGCACGCTTTCCGCCAAACCTTCGCCTTCGAGCGTGCGTCCGCGAAAATCGGGATGGAGGCGGTTGAAGGCTTCTCGGCGGCTATCCACCACCACGACCTGATGGCCGCTCGTGAACAGGTGATAACACAGTTCCGCGCCGACGCGGCCGCATCCCACAACGATAAATTTCATGATCGATTACTCCTTCTCTTCCTTGTAAACTTGATAAGGAACGTCGGTGACGATGACGTTATGTTTTGATAATAATTCCTGCCGCAGAAGGTCCGCGGTGCGCATGTGCAACGCATTATGCCAGCGCTTTGATGGAATGAACTCGGGCACAACCACGGTGATGGTCTCGTTCGCCTGGCGGCGTTCCAAAATATCCTCGATATAATCGAGCAGGGGTTCGACGAAAAGCCGAAAGGGAGAATCAAGGATGACCAATCTCGTCCCTTCGCCCCAGAGCTTCCATTTCTTCTGCACCTTTTCCGTCTCTGCCGGATCGATGGAAACATGGATGGCGGTCACATCGTCGGATAATAACTTTGCGTAACGCAGGGCTTCCAGCGTTCCTTGATGGACACTGCTCACCGGCATGATCACGCGGTGACGCGACTGGCGGCGCGGCAAACCGCCGAACTTATCGAGGGAAAGATATTTTGCCAGTTCTTTATAATGGCGATGGATGGTAAAGAAGATGGTCACCAGTAAGGGGATGAGGATCAATACGATCCACGCGCCCTCGCGGAATTTCGTCACGGCAAATACGATCATCACTACGGCGGTGCAGACGGCGCCGAACCCGTTGATGAACATTTTGTGCCGCCAGCCTGCCTCGTATTTGAGGGTTGAGCCTTGTTCAACGATCTCTTCGCCTTCTTTTAATCGTCCGATCTTCCACCAACGCCTCGCCATGCCAGATTGCGACAAGGTGAACGAGAGAAACACGCCGATGGCATACAGCGGAATTAATAAAGTGACGCTGGCTTTGAACAGGATGATCAGAATGGAGGCAATGACCGAAAGGGTGACGATCCCATTCGAATACACGAGGCGGCTTCCGCGAAACGTGAGTTGACGCGGCAAGAAACCGTCGCCGGCGGCGAGCGCGCTCAAACGCGGAAAATCTGCAAACGCCGTATTTGCCGCCATGAGCAAGATCACGGTTGTAGCCGCCATCGTGCCAAGATACATGGGTCCGCGCCCATCATAGACGGTGCGCGTGAGTTGAGAGATGATCGTTTCCTCTTCGGAGAACACGCCGCCGATCTGACCGGTGAGAAAGGAAATGCTGAGGAATAGCGCGCCAAGGATGATCGACATCCAGATCAACGTGATGCCCGCGTTCCGACTGCGGGGTTCCTTGAACGCGGTAATGCCGTTCGAGATGGCTTCCACCCCGGTGAGCGCGGTTGTGCCGTTGGCGAACGCGTGCAACAACAGAAACGCGGTGACCGGCGCCAGCGTGTGTATCAGATGAACTTCGGGGGGATCGGTCACAGTTCCCAACGAGCCGTTGAAATATCGGAATAGTCCCAGGCCGGTTGTGATGAACATCATGACGACAAAGAAATAAGTTGGAATGGCGAACGCCGCGCCTGATTCTTTCACCCCTCGTAAGTTGACCAGCATGACGATAAAAACCGCCGCCACACCCAACACAACGCGATGAGCGTCGAGCGACGGATAAGCGGATACGATCTGCGCCACGCCCGAGGAGATGGACACCGCGACGGTCAAAATGTAATCCATGAGAAGCGCCGCGCCCGCCACCTGCGCCGCAGATTCGCCCAGGTTATCCCTTGAAACGATATAGGCGCCGCCTCCACCGGGGTAGGCGTGAATCGTCTGTTCGTAGGAGATCGTGACGATCAACAAGAGGATGACGATGGCAATGGAAATGGGGAATACGAACGAAAGCGCGACCGCGCCCGCCACCGTCAGCACGCCCAGGATTTCCTGCGTGGCATAGGCGGTGGACGACAGCGCATCCGACGCGAACACTGCCAGCCCCACACGCTTACCGATAGTCTGGTGAGGCGCGTCGGCTGTGGATAACGGTCTTCCAATAAACCAATGACTTAGGGAACGCGGCGGCTGGTAGTCGCTTTGCCGCCTTAAGATTTCTGTTTGTTTTTTTTCCGGGCTTAACATGTATTTCTCTTGTCTGCCAAAAACGCCCCGCTTCAGGAGGAGCGCGATGATTATATTCTAAATCAACAAACGCGTTGGATGGCTAAGGGATTTGATAGGGGACTTCGGTGATCACCACGCCGGGGGTTTCGAGCAGTTCGCGGCGCAATAGTTCGGCGGTCTGCATATGAAGCGCGTTATGGAGTTTCGTCTCCGCCACAAAATGCGGAACAACAATGGTGATGGTTTCGTTGGGTTGGCGGCTGGATAAAATCTCATTGATATAACTCAGCAACGGCTCCACGAAGAGGCGGTACGGCGAATCAAGGATGACGAGGCGCGTTCCGCGTCCCCATTTTGCCCATTTATGTTGCGCCTTTTCCGTGTCCTCCGGCTCCATCGAAACATGCACGGCGGTCACATCGTCCGACAACATCCGCGCATACCGCAGAGCCGCAAGCGTGCCGCGATGCACGCCGCTGATCGGCACGATCACGCGATGGCGCGCGTTATAGGGCGGCGGCTCGCCGTAATTTTCCAGCGAGAGACGGCTTGCCATATTGGCGTAGTGACGGTGAATCCACAGAAAGATCCCGATCAAAATGGGAGTGAGAATTAATACGATCCATGCCCCGTCATGGAACTTTGTCACCGCAAATACGCCGACCACCAGCGCGGTGCAGAGCGCGCCCAATGCGTTGCTGATCATCTTGACGAACCATCTTTTGTCGTAATGCAAAGGATGCGGACGATTGTGATCTTCGGGTTGAACCGTCTTATCCAATTTCCCCGAACGCCACCAGCGCCGGGTCATGCCTGCCTGCGCCAGTGTGAACGATAGAAATACGCCAATGGCATAGAGTGGAATGAGGCGCGTTACGCTCGCTTGAAAGATGATAATGAGAATGGATGCCGCCACCCCCAACGCGATGATCCCGTATGAATAGACAAGGCGGCTTCCGCGGTAAGTCAGTTGGCGCGGCATGAACCCGTCACCGGCAAGCAGGGCGCTTAAACGTGGGAACCCGGCAAAAGCGGTATTCGCGGCAAGGATGAGAATGACGGTTGTGCCGAGAATTGCGCCTAAATACAGAATCCCCTGCCCGTTGAAGATCGTCCGGGCAAGTTGCGAGATGACGGTTTCTGTTTCAGACGGCACGGCTTGAATTTCTCTCGTGAGGAAAGAAATGCCGATGAAAAGGACGCCCAGAATACAAGCCATCCAGATCAAAGTGATGCCGGCGTTTTTACTGCGCGGTTCTTTGAAAGCCGTAATGCCGTTCGAGATGGCTTCCACGCCGGTCATGGCGGTGGTGCCGCTTGAAAAAGCATGGAGCAATAAGAACAGGCTGATCCCGGTCAGTTCATCCACGTGTTCGATCTCCGGCGGGTTGACCACCGCGCCAAGCGAACCGGTCGCCAAACGGAAAAGCCCGGTCCCGATCAAGAACAACATCATCACAATGAAGAAATAACTCGGAATGGCAAATGCCGCCCCCGATTCTCTCACGCCGCGCAGGTTGATCACCATGATCAGGACGACAAAGAATACCGACATGGCGACTCGATAATCGAACAATTGCGGGTATGCCGAAACGATCTGCGCCACACCGGAGGAAATGGACACAGAAACGGTCAGGATGTAATCGGTGAGCAATGCCGCCGCGGCAACCAGCGCCGGGATTTTCCCAAGATTATCCGAGGCGACAATGTACGCGCCGCCGCCACCGGGATAAGCGTGGATGATCTGTTCGTAGGAAAGCACCACAATGGCGAGCAACGCGACGATCACAATGGAAATGGGAAAAACATAACCGAAGGCAAGCGTCCCCGCGCCGGCGAGAATAACCAGAACTTCCTGCGTGGCATAGGCGGTGGAGGATAGGGCGTCTGCCGCAAAGACTGCCAGCCCCACGCTTTTGCCGATGGTCTCATGCGCCGCGTCGGCTGTGGAGAGAGGGCGCCCTAACAAATAATGACTGAGGCTTGAAGAGGGATGTTTTGCCGTTCGGCGGATGAACTGAGTGGAGGCTGTATTTTTGTGATGGCTCATGATTGCAAAAAGAATCCCCGCGCTACGGCGAGGGTTTGCATTATACGTCTGTTTTACGAATCCGCGTTACTCTCATGTGTCAGAGGAGCGGCGACTTGCGTATGGGTACGCCGCAGAATCCGCAGAGCGTTAAGAGATTCTTCTCAATCGGCTCGGCGTTCTCGGTGGCAAAGATGTTTTGATCTGTCCTGGTAGCCGCTCCATTGTTTCAGGGGATCTGCAAAAAGAAAACGCTTCCCTTCCCCAGTTCGCTTTCCACCCATGCCTTGCCGCCGTGCCTCTCCGCGATGGATTTGACAATAGCCAGCCCCAGCCCGGTGCCGCGTTGCATGAGCGCGTCGCGGTTGGTGCCGCGATAGAACTTTTCGAACAAGCGTTTGCGATCCTCCTCCGAAATACCGATGCCGCTGTCTTGCACGGCGAAGATCAACGAACCGTCGGGTCGCGGATCCACATGAACGGTGACCGCGCCCCCTTCGGGGGTGTACTTGATCGCGTTTTCGACAAGGTTGTATAACGCCTGATGCAACAATGCCTGATCGGCTTCGATGGCATGGGGCAGGTCGCGTGGCAGTTCCACCCCCAGCGAGATGTTCTTCTGTTTGGCTTGCATTTGCAAGTCGCCGGTTACGCGCTCGAGGATATCGAGCACGGGGACAGTCTCTACCTGCAAGCCCACGCCAAACTCGATGCGCCCGAGGTCTAGCAGGTTGTTGACCAATTTCGCCATATTATCCACGCCCTGCACGATCATGCGCGCATAATTTTTCTGCTGGTCGTTCAAGGCGCCCGCCATTTCAAGCATGGTGGCATACCCGCGCATCAACGTGAGCGGTGAACGCAGGTCATGACTCACCGTCGCGACAAAATCCGATTTAAGCTGATCGATCTCCTTCAGTTGCGTCACATCGCGCAGAACGCACACGCGCCCGGTGATCTTCTCGTCCGCGATCATGGGCGAGGTCATGGCGAGATACGTCCTGCCATCCGGCATGGCGATCTCTGCCGAAATCTGCTCGGTGGAGGAGGCGCGCAGGATATCGTGCAACGCTTTTACCTGGATCGTCCTCTCGGTATCCGCGCGCTCACCGGGACGGATGATCACGCCTAATGCCTGACCGGCGGCCGGGTTCGCCAAAATGAGGCGGTTCGCCGCATCGGTGACGAGGATCGGGTCCGGCGTGGAATTGAGGATTGCCTCCAATTGACGACGACTGGTCTCCACCGTCATAAAGAGGCGAATCTTTGCCACCGCCAGCGCCGCCTGACTCGCCAACGTGGACATGAACTTCAGATCCGACTCGGTGAAGATGTGCTGTTTATCGTACGCCGCCCAGAGCGTTCCATAGTATCGGTTTTCATGGCGCAACGCCAGCGCGATCAACGATTCAGGGCGCGGCAGGTTCGGGTCGATGAGCAGAATGCGGTTCCCAGCCACAGTTGCCATCACCACCCGTTCCTGAGTTTCGGTGAGCGCCACGATCTGATGATCGAGGTGCATGTACACATCCTGTTCCAGTCCGTCGGCAAAGCGGTAGGGCGTATCCGGAGGGAGGAATTCACGGCTTAAAATCATGCGGGCAGAAGTGGCGCCGTTTGCCACGATGGCTTCCAGCACCGGATGCAGGGCTTCGCCCAATGTGAGGCTCGAAGCCGCCCCCCGGCTGACAACCAGCAGGCGGTTGAGTTCATCCATGCGGGCTTGCAAGCTGGCGCGCATGTGTTCGAAGGCGTTACGCAGGTCGCTGAGTTCGTCTTCACCCGAGGCGGCAAGCGGGCGGTCCAGTTTGCCGGTGGAGATGTATTTCGCTTCGGCGGCGAGGTCTTGCAGAGATGCGGTCACTGTGCGTAAACTGATACTCAACGCGATCAGGGCAATGGCGCCAAGCAGGAGGATCATCAACGCGATGGGCAGGGCGATATCGAGCGCAATCTGTTGCGCCTGCCGCGCAGGCGCTGTCACCACCACCGACCATGGGTACCCAAACACCGGTTGGTAATACACCAATTGCCGCGCGCCATTCGGCGAGGTTTCATCGAAAAAAGTTGGAGAGTCTTTGCGCGCACCGGGATACTGGCTAAAGATCAAGTCGGTTTGCGAATGGTGAAGGATGATCCCGTGTTCATCCAGCAGAACGCCCGAGCCGTTCAATTCGGTCATCCCGTTGAGGGTGAGCGTCAGCGAGCGAAGCGTGGGATTGGTGTTGAGATCGGTGCGGGCGATGAGGGCGCGGGTAGAGTTGGGGATGCCGGCGATGAACGAGATGCGGGCGGGTCCGCCGGGGTCGGAGGGAGGAAGCGCAAGTTGTTGATTCAGAATCCCCTGCGAAAGAAGCGGGAGTCCCGCAATTTCCCCGTCTGTCAGTTGAAAGGCTGGTTCCGCCGGGTAGCTCGTCAGTGGCAAGGCTGTGGAAACATCCACCACAGCGAGTTGATTGAAAAACGCCGCCGAGCGAATAAGTTCGCCGAGAGCGGCTTGCAGTTCGCCGTCGCTTGCTTGCGCGAGGCGCGGGTCGGATGCGATTTGCGAGGAGAGGCTTTGCCCCGATTCTAAAAACTGCGGGATGGCTTGCGCGCTCAATTGCGCCGCGCTGGCGAGCCGGTCTTCGAGCAAACCGCGCGCGGCAGAGCCTGCCACCACCCACGCGCCAACGAGGAGCAAGATGAGCAGGGTTGAGATGATCGCCCCCGCGCCGGAAACAAAACGCGTCTCGATGCTCTTTTCGGCGGGTGAAGGTTGCAAGGCGCCGCGCCCGCCCCACAGCCTCGGGAACACCGTAGAGATTACCTGCGCGGCGAACCCGGCGATGAGCATTTCGATGCCGAAAGCAAAACTTGCCGCGCCCACATTGCTGAAGGCGTAGTCGAGTCGCTCCGCCGACGACGCCGACACGCTGGTGACCGCGCCGACGATAAACAAGAGCGCGTGGATCAGGGTGAGAATAAAAACGTTGAAGAGCGGCTGGCGAAGCAGGGTATAGAGCGGGGTGCGATAACGTTGGTGTGTGTTTGCCGCGAACGCCGCGCCGAGGATTCCAAATTCAATAATGGAAAAAATAGAATGCGTATCCCACACGCCGCGCAAGAGCCCGCCTAAGACGCCCAAGCCGGCTCCCGCAAAAGGACCGAGCAAGCCGCCTGCCAACGTCCACGGGATAGCGGAGAAGATCATCACGGTAGAACCGGGCGCCTGAGCCGGAATGCCAGGCACAGGTAATGCTCCGCCTGATGAGAATTCCAACCCGAGGAATAACGTTGTGATGGGCATGAGAAACGCAAGCGCGATGAAAACCCACATATTGCGCTGTGAAATCTTCGAATGATATTTGCGCCAACTCGATAGGAGAAAGACGAGCAGTCCCGCCAGCCCAACCCAGACCAGCCACCCAGCCAGCGAGGGCGAATCGATGTATGCCAGGCGCGTCAGCAAGGTCGCAATGAACTGCATATTGAGATTATAGCGTTAATCCAACCCCTGAACAGCCATGTTACTCAGGTGAAATGTAATCGTATTTCCCGCGATACTCTTTGGGAAGCAGACGCGCGATCTCTTCCATGATCTGACGAGTGCCAGCCCGGATCATCTCCGCGCGTGATGCCTGCTCCTGTATCCTGAAAGGTTTTCCCACCGTGACCGTGACCGGCGCGCGCTGGAACCATTTGCGCTCGAAGATGGATTTATTTTCAGTGCCGGTCAACGCGATGGGCACAATGAGCGCGCCAGACCTCACCGCCAGAAACGCCGCGCCTTCAGTGCCTTCTTCCAGCGCGCCGGTCAGCGATTCGCGCGCCTCGGGAGCGAGGGCGATCATGCGTCCCGCTTCCAAGCCCTCAAGCGCGGAACGAAGCGCCCTGCGGTCCGGCGAGCCGCGATGCACCCAGATGACCCCGTAAGCGCGGCCGACAAGCCCGACCCAACCATCGTTGTGCAATTCGATCTTTCCGATCGCGTCCATTGGCGCGGGAAGCGCGGCGAGGATGACCGGCGCGTCGGCATCGCCGAGATGGTTGAACGCGAGCAACGCGGGACCTTGCCGAGGAACGTTTTCCAACCCCTTGAATGTTGGGCGCGTGACAACCCGCACAACGATTCGCGCGACAACTTGAAGCAGAACGCGGAAGATACGCCGGGCGATCGTCAGCCGCGGCAGAGAGACAAGGTCGGGTCGCCAGATCTCTGCCACCGGCTTTGGCTCATCGATGTGGTTGGTCATGGGTCTTGCACGTAATCGTACACCCCGCGATATTCTTTCGGAAGCAGGCGCGCGATCTCTTCCATGATCTGTCGCGTTCCGGCATGGATGGATTCGCGGCGGTCTGAATCGATGTTCAAGTGGAAGGGTTTGCCCAACGTCCATGTGACTTTCGCGCGGCGCCAACGTTTCATGTGCCCGTACACATTGTTGTTTTCGGTGCCGGTCAACGCCAGCGGAATCAACGGCGCGCCCGATTTGAGGGCGAGGAATGCCGCGCCATCGGTGCCGGGTTCAAGCCCGCCGGTGAGCGTTTGCCGCCCTTCCGGCGCGATGGCAATGATGCGTCCCTCAGCGAGCGCGTCGAGGGCGGCTCGCAGGGCGCGGCGGTCGGGCTGTCCACGGTGGATCCAGATCACCCCGTAGGTACGAAGCGCGGGTCCTACCAGCCAGTGGTCGTAACTGTTCTCGATCTTCCCAATGACCTCGTCGTTGTATGGGAAGGAGGCGAGGTTGAGCACCGCATCCGCGTCGCCGAGGTGGTTGAAGACGATGATGGCAGGTCCTTTTTTGGGTTTGTTCTCGCGCCCAGTATAAGTAATACTCATGATGGAATAGGCGAATGCCCTCACCAGATAGCCAAAGAGGAAACGATAGACGCGCCGCGCAAGAGTAAGGCGCGGGAGGGAAACCATTTCCGGCTTCCACACTTCTGTCACTGGTTTTGGGGGAACGTGGGTTTGATTCTCCATGGGCGTTCGGAGCCTTTGATGAGTTAAGAGATGTAGTCGTATTTTCCCCGGTATTCTTTCGGGAGCAGGCGCGCGAGTTCTTCCATGATGCGGCGCGTGCCCTCGCGGATCGTATCCTGATGGTTGGGCTGTTCCTCCAGGTGGAACGGTTTGCCCACCGTGAGCGTGACTGGGGTGCGCTTCCATTGTTTCATGTTCGCGTACGTTTTTGCATTTTGGGTGCCGGTCATGGCGACCGGGACGATCGGCGCCCCCGATTTGAGCGCGAGGAAGGTTGCGCCGTCGGTGCCTTCTTCCAACCCGCCGGTCAGGGTTTGGCGCCCTTCCGGTGAGAGCGCGATGATCCGCCCTTCCTCAAACCCTTCCAATGCAACCCGCAGAGCCTTGCGGTCGGGCTTGCCGCGATGAATCCAGATATAGCCATAGGCGCGGAATAACGGTCCGACGAGCCAGTGATCGTCGCGGTTTTCGATCTTTACGATTCCCTCCATCAACTGCGGTATGACGGCAACGAGCAGGACCGCGTCCACATCCCCGGAGTGATTGAAGACCACCATGGCGGGTCCTTTTTTGGGGAAGTTCTCCAACCCTTTGATGGTGGGACGAAGGAAAAGAAAGGTGAGCAATTTCATCAGAAGCCGATAGGTATGACGAAATAGCTTCCGCGCCGGTGTGAGACGCGGCAGGACGATCAGGTCGGGCTTCCAGACTTCGGTTACGGGTTTGGGCGGTTGAGCGGATTGTTCCTGCATAGTGACCTCGATCTTGCGGCGTTGTTGTTTTCGCGCGATACCCCATGACGCGATTGGCGCAATTTTGTCTCACTATTCTGATTAACCTTAATGGCTAACTTTATGCCATGTCATGCGGAGTCCTTCGACATGCTCAGGATAAACTCTGCGAAGCATCTCTATGACTCAAATAGAGACCCTTCGCTGGCGCTCAGGGTGACATCTTGTAAGGGAATTCAGGTTAACCTGGATCAAGTGGGTTCGTGAAACACCTTCTCACTTGCACAATGCCAATACTTTTTCAAACACTTCGTCCGCGTCCATCGAATCCGAATCGATGGTTACGGCATCCTCGGCGGCTCTCAGCGGGGCAACATCACGCGTGGAGTCGATGCGATCGCGCTCGATCACCTTTGCGAGAATTTCTTCGTACTCCGCCGCGCCGCCGCGCAAGAGAATTTCATGATATCGCCTGGTGGCGCGTTGCTGGGCGGTGGCATCGAGATAGATCTTCAAATCCGCTTCGGGCAGGACCACCGTGCCGATATCGCGCCCTACCATGACGATCTTTCCGCGCAAGCCGATGCGCCGTTGTTGCGCGGAGAGCGCGCGCCGCACGCCGGGGTATGCGGCAACGACCGACACATGCGCCTCCACCTCTTTCGCGCGAGTTTCCCATGTGATGTCTCTTCCTTCCACGAGAACATCGCACGCGCGTCCATCCGACGTGGAGGCTGGCGCCACATCGATGGGAATTTTTTCCGCCAGGGTGGCGACTGCATTCTCTTCGTTGATATTCATTCCTCGATTCAGCGCGAGCCACGTGACGGCGCGATACATTACGCCGGTGTCGAAGAATAAATATCCGAGCGCGTGAGCGAGCCGCAACCCGAGAGTCGATTTACCGGAGGCGGCGGGCCCGTCTATGGCGATGATGTTGGGGATCATGGCTGTCCGCTTGAGCGCGCATCGGGGAAGAGATCGTCGCGCGCCCACAGGATGATGGTCTCGCTTTCCGCGGGCAGTGTGCGGAAGACGATCCACGAGAGCCAGTCTATGCTTCGCGCGATCTTCCATTGCGGCTGGGCGCGCCACGTGAAATCCTGTCCGCGATAGGCGGCGGGAAGTCCGGGGTTATCCATGACCGGGGTGATGAAAAGCGGAGGGGATGTTTGCGGATCGAGCGCGGAGACAACTTTCACCGAATGGTTCCGCAAAACCCATGCGAGGGCGGGGGAATCGATTCCCACGACGAGTACAGGCTGAGACTGGTCATGACCGAGGCTGAATTCCGAGATGTCTTTGACGCTGGCGAGAAGCAAGTCCGCTTGGACCGGTTTCGAGTCGGTCATCCATAACTCGAATCCGTCGGGGTAGCGCAGTCCGCTGGCGCCCCATGCCGTGGCAAGCGTGTATAAACCGATATAGGCGGTGAGCGCGATCGTTGCGCCGAGCCGGGCAATGCGCGCAGACCAGCCGAGCGCAACGAGAGCGATGCACACGAGCAGGATGACAAATGAGCTGATCAACACAGCCAGCGGTGGGTTGTCCACCGTGCCGACGAGGGGTAGGGTGGCGGGTTGGCTAACCGGGTTGAGCGCCAGATTCGAGATGGTGAACGAGATGTAAATCAGCAGGATGAGGATGGCAAGCGTTACGATGCCAACTTCGGAATATTCCGCGCGACGGATCTCAAAAGCGCGCGAGAGTTCCGATGCGGCGAGGGCGAGCAATGGGATGATCACCCACGCCAGCGCGGCAGGCTGGCGGTAAAACACGGCAAGCAGAAGCGCTGTGCCAAGCCAGATGATCAGGCGTTTGGCGCGTTTTCCGTTGGCGCGCGCGGCGCGGAAGATGGCAAGCGCGGCAAGAAGGATCCCCAGTAGCTCGTAGAACAGAATGGTGAGAATCATGCGCGAAGGCGCGACTCCTTCCCACGCAACCCAGCCTTTGAGATACGCTGGGAGGGAGGCGAGCGCGGCGCTTAATCCATTCGGCGCGAGGAAGAAGAGTGTGCCGCAGAGGAGGAGGGTGGCGAGGAAGGAAACGAGAAGTTGAGGATTAGAGAATTGAGATTGGAGACTGGAGATTGGAGACTGGGGATTGGGGGCTGGGGGCTCGAGAATTGGAGGATTGGAGGATTGCGGTTGGAGATTGGATGCTTCGACGGGCTCAGCACGGCGGACTGGAGATTCGGATGTTGGGGATTCGAGAATTAGAGATTCCGGGCTGTCGGTGGTTTTGGGTTTCATGCCGCGGATGAAAAGGTGCGTGATGCCGAGGGTGAGCAAGCCCGCCCATAAGGAGGGACCGGAGAGAAGCGCGAGACCGGCGAAGATACCGGTGGGGATGAGTCGTTTGTGATTCCACATTCCCCATGCGAAGAGCAGGAACGTCACCGCGAACATCGTCCCATTTGCCTGACGCGACAGGGCGACGAGTCCGGGGTCGAAGGCGAAGAGGAAGGCGAGGATCAACGCCGGGCGCGGATGAATCTTTTCACGGAAAAAGTATGGAGCAAAGACCAACATGCTCCCTGCCAGCGCCGGGAGAAAACGCGCGAGGAAGTTCGCGCTTTCCATGATGGCGAATAGAACAGCAGTGAAGAGAATGTATGCGGACTGCGGCGCAAGCAAGGGAGATTCGCCGCGCGCGAGGGCGAGGGATTGCAGGGCGAGAGTCGCTTCCGAGTCGGTGAGCGGCGACGCGCCCAGCGCGATGAATCGCAGGGCGAGGGCGATGAGAAAAGCCAGCCCGTACAGCCAGCCTTCGTGTTTGAGGGAGGGGGAATTCATGGGCGCAATTTTACCTTGTTACGAGTTGATTATGAAACGACAGGACGAAAAGCAAAATTTGCAAGACCGTTTATGCTACAATTTATTCTAACAGAGGTGTGCCATGAACCTTTCGGTGCGAACCAAATCGTCCCGCTATGAAAAAGGAAATATCCGCAATGCGGTATCTTTTGCATTAAACAGCGCCGCCGCGAATGCCCGTCAGCGGTTCGAACATTATGCCGGTATCTGCAAACGTTTCGAGAAGAAACATAAGCTGACGTCGGTCAAATTCGTGGAGCAATTCGAGACCGGTACACTTGGAGACGAACAGGAGTTCTTCGATTGGTATGCCGCCGCTCGTGGATTAATGCTTTGGCGCGAACGATATGAAATCCTTTCGGGGGTTTCTGTGTGAATTCGCGCGAGTATTATGCCGGCGTGCAAAAGGCGATCCTCGCCGCGCCGCACGTTATTCAAACAGATATTTCCTTCGATGAAGTTTCGGAGGAGGAATGTTATATTCGAGGGGTAATCATACTGCGCGGCGGATTTGAACTTCATATTGCAGAGTATGTTGCGACCGAACCGGAGTTCAAGCGGCTGAAGTACCGTTTTCATCTTCAATCATCCGATAACCGAATGATCGCCAGGTGGGACAATGCTCCGCATCATCCCGAAGTCAAAACTCATCCCGATCATGCTCACATTGGGCAAAAGATCAAAGCAAACCCGCCAATGGATATCCCGCAGGCGTTAGAGGCTGTGTTGTCGTTGATCGAGTAAAGTTTGCTTGCTCAGGGTTCCGCGCATCACGGCGCTTCGTAGATCGTCACATTCCCTTGTTGAAACACAATCTTGAATAGGCTGTTGAATTTGCCTTCATCGACCGGATAGGTGCTTCGTTCGAGTCCGCCGACGTAGATGTAGCGGATGTTGTACTTTGCGACGATGTCTTGCGCGGTGAGTCCATCCGGCGTGGTGTAGAGGGTTTCGATGTCCTGGCGGCGATTGCCTTGCAGAGATTGATCGCGCCATTGACCTTCGTGATTGTCCCAGCCTAGAACGGTCGGCAAGCCGGTGTAGTTGGCGATGCGGGCGTAGGAGGAGTACGCGCCTCCCACCGCCTCGGCAACCACGCCATCTGGAGCGGATTGCAACCAGCGCATCGCCGCGGCTTCATCCGGGTTCTCCGCCCTGACCCGCTCGAAATCATCGAGGGTATACCCGAAGAATGGCGGCTTGAAGTTGTTCGTTCTATTTGCAAACCCAAGCGCGGGATACGTAAGCCCGACGATCAAGATCAATGTAAACACAACCGAGAACGCGCTCTTTGCCCTGCCCTGCAAATTCTGAAGCAAGACAGCCGTGCCGTAGGCGGCGGCGAGGGAGAGCGCCATCCATGACTGAAAATAGAATTTAAAAATAGTGTTGATGCGGTATTTAAAACCATCCAACAAATACACAAACTCGGGACCGAGGATCAACAAAAGCCCAATGAAGATCAGCAATAACGCGAAGCCGTGCGACGGTTGGGGTTCTTCTTCAGGAGAAACTTCCTCCGCGTGTTCATTGGTCAGTAGATAGGATAATGTAGGAATCATCAACGCCAGCAATGTGACGAGACTCCCGATATATGCCAGGCGACGGGTCATGCTCGCGGCAATGAATCCGCTTATGCTGCCGCCTTGCGATGCGATCAATGGGTTGATGAAATCCGGGCGCGCAAACAAGGCGACTACCCCGACCGCGAACATGGCGAGGAGCAGAGCGAACACAATTCCAAATGAAACTTTTAGCCCGGCGCTCCAGTTCGCGGAGCCAGCCGCGCGGCGATACAACAGGAATGCGAACAATGGAATAAAGAGCGTCCCCCACATCACCCATAATTGCGCGCCGCGCGTGGGATACATGAACGAAGGCAGGATCCCACCCGCTTGTGAATCAAACCCGATGAAGAATGGGAGATACAACACGTACGCGACGATCAGCATGGGGATGCCCAGAATAAACAGGTCTTCGAGTCTTTCCCAGCCCCAACCTGATTCCTTTACCCGAGCCAGCACATAACTAAAGAGGATGAGAGCGCCTGTAATGAGGATATCCCACGTGTTGAGGAAGGCAAGCCCGCCGATAAGCAGGGAAAGGATCAAGAACCCTGTCTTGCTCATGTGTAGTCGCGCGAAATAAAATCCCGTTGTCCCTTTGAAGCCGCCGAAGAAAAGGTTTAACGCGACAGCCACCGCCAGCAGAACGAACGGCATCGCCAGAATATGCGGATGTAGATCGCCGAGGAGGAACGAAAAAGCGGGAAACTCGCTGATCACATCGCCGGTGGGATTATTTTGCAGATCGGAATCCATGATCACACGCGAGGCGCGCCACCACCACCAGAAGCGGTCGGGTATCCAGCCCAGCGGCTGCGAAGGCGCGTCGCGCAGTTCCGGGATGTCGAGCCATGTCCAGAAGTTGGCTCCGCTCGTCCAGAACAACCCGCGCCGGTGGAGGACTTCGAGGAAGCCTTCGACGTTACTCACCAAAAGTAAAAAAAGCGGTGCAAGCAAAGGAGAGAAGAAAGAAGAAAGAGGGTTGCCTGACCTTTGACCCTTCGACAAACTCAGGGCAACGCTTTCAACCTTCGACTTTTGACCATAAGCCAACAGGTTATACAAAACCCCATACGCGCCGACGGCGGAGAGGGCGAAGATGAGCGCGGTCATCAAGTTGAACGCGGCGGTGGCGGGCGCGCCGGTGAAGGTCGCCAGCATGGAAGTCATCACATAGCCGAAGTAGTAATACGAAATGGAATACCCCGAAAGCCACAGATCGCGCGGAGGAAAGGTCGGCGAGTTCATGATGCCGTTAATCATCATCAACTCCATCGGCTTTTCGGTGCCGAGGATCTCCGGACTCGTCGAACGGATGAACGCCATGAGGGCGAAGGCGAGGAGGAAGAGAAGTTCTGTTGTGATGATGAGGGGACGGTTGGATTTGAGGAAGGAGAGAATTGGAGAATTAGAGATTGGTAATTGGTAATTGGTCATTGCCCATACGCTCAAACTGGCAAGGATGAGCAATCCCAGCAACAATCCGCCGATGTCGTTTTGCGCGACGCGGAACGAGGCGAGCAACCAGAAGGCGTAGCCCCAGATCAACAAGCCGAACGCGCGCGCGAGGGTGTAGCCGCGATCTTTCAACGCGGGGAAGATATGATACGCGAGGGGAAAGGTCAGCCAGCCGAGGAGGGTGGAGAGGAGGTACCAGAGGAGGAAGGAAAGCATTTCGATTTACGATTTTTGATTGATGATTTGCGATTGGCGAGTGACGATTAATAAATGGAGTGTCACCCTCCCAAAAAACATCGGGACGATGTGAGGTGCGTTTTCCAGCGACCGAATGGTCTGCGTGCTAGCGAGGAGATTGCTTCGCTTCGCTCGCAATGACGGAATGAAATTAGAGATTACCCGGCGGGACGAAGACATCGTCCGCGTTGCGTTCCATATCCAGCGTTTTCATCACTGCTTCGTGGTTGATGGGACCATACACGTGCGGGAACTTGTCGCTGGCGGGCACGCCCGGAGGCGGACCGCCGGAAGGCTTTTCCCATTTCACTTCTGGTTTGAGTTTTGTTTCGTCGATCACGAGGATCGTCAATTTACGGCGAGCCGGGAAAAAATCCATCGCCACCGGAACAAGTTGCGATTGGGTCGAGCAGTGGATGAATCCCTCTTTGTCGAGGCTCTTGGCGGTATACGGTCCCGTTGCCAGCGCGTATCTCCAGTTTTTGCGAAAGGTGAGGTGGTAAATCATAGCGGCTCCTGTTCTTCATTTTGAGATGTCACCCTGAGCGATAGCGAAGGGTCTCCCTGTCGTGAGGGAGATGCTTCGTCGCTTCGCTCCTCAGCATGACATGGTTATTACGGCATTACCTCATAAATCACTGTCGCGCCATCGCGATAGACTTCGCGCCAGAATTGCCCTTCGAGTTGATCGAACTTGGCGATGCCTTCGGGTGTATAGGCGGCGCGTTCGAGTTGACCGACGATAATATACTTCACATCGTACTTTTTGAGAAATGCCCGAATGGATTCGGGGTCAATGCTGTTGTAGAAATCGGTTACTTCCGCGCCCCGGTCGACCACTTGCTGTGAAAATAGAACGCGCTGTTGTTGTTGATGCCATTGCCAGCCAACTACGTCAGGAAGCCCGGTATAGATCGTGAAACGCGAGTGCCATTCATATTGCCTGCCAGCAGAGGCGGCTTCCGCGATGACTGGCGATCCTTTCACGTTATCCTGCATCCAGCGGATGGCGCGGTAATCCTCGCTCAACTCCAAACGTTGACCGTACGTATCGTATTGAGCATATTGCATGTAGGTCATCGAATCGAGCGTGCGCGGGGCTTCGAGTATCCAGCGGTCTTTGATCTTGCCGGATGTGGCAGTGACGGTATACATCGCCGCGCCGGAGACGAGCGCGATCATCGCGATCTGCCAAAAGACGCGCCAGCCAGGAAGCCATTTAAAAAACGAGGGGAGAGTCCATGCGAACGCCGCCGCCGCGCTCACTGCCAGCATGAACCACGATTGCAAATAGAATTTGAAGATGGTGTTCTGCCGTCCGATGTCGCCGACCACCACGAGGACTTCAACAACGACGGTGATGAGCAGGGCAGTGCCGATGAGGAACAACACGAATCGCTTTGCATCCGGCATGTTCGGGCGCAGCATCAAAATTCCAGCCCACGCCGCGATGGGCAAGGCGATCCAACTGACCGCCACGCCTCCATAGTTTGTGCTGGATTGATTGTATTGAAGGAGGAGCAATATGAATGCGAACACGATCAGCGCGCCTTCGATCAAAACCTGAAATGGTTTGAGCTTTCGCAAGGATGACGCGGGCGTTGAAGCCATCCACTCGCGGGTTTCCCAGACCATCCACGCAACGATGATGAACAGGAACACGCCCCACATGGTGAGATACGACGAGATGGGCGTGAACGGTCCCTTCCACGGGTCGAGCGCGCTGTATCCCTGATAATACGCGATACGATACGGCAGATATAACAGCCTCGACAGCGCGAACAAGGCAACGACCGCGCCGCCCGTCCACACGATGCGTTTCATCAATGACCCGGCTTCGACGTATCGCCACACGGAATATGCGACCGCCGCGATCCCGATCAATAAATAGGTATACGTGTCGGATAGATTGGTGGGAAACACCGCGCCGATGATGAGTCCGCCGACGAGGAATCCCAGCGCGGTCATCCACGCTTCAGACGCAGGGTGGGCTTGGTCCTTCCAGCGCGAGCGAGCCATCACCACCGACAGCGCCCAACTGATGGCAAGCAACGCCAGCGGCATGACGATCATGTGCGCATGCAAGTCGCTATACAGGAAGGTGAACAGCGGGAACTCGGTGATCTCGTTGCCCCCGCCCGGCGGGACGACTCGGCTGGGGTCCCAGTACCAGTCTCCAGGTCCGACCGGAAGCGTGCCGCCCTGCGCGATGAGTTTCAGTCCCTCAGTCGCCCACTTCACGCGTTGACCGAAAGTCGAATCCCAGGTGAAGGCGCCCAGCGAACCGAGTTGTTGCAGGCGGTTGTAGATCATTTGCACGGTGCCGAGGTTGCCCAGCAGGATGGCGAGGAAAGACGCGGCAAAGCCGGCAATTAAAGATAAAGGATGAAGGATGAAGGTTTGCCCTGAGTCTTGTGGAAGGGCTGAATTGTGTTCAGATGATTCTTCATCCTTCATCCTTCCGCCTTCATCCTTTTGAAGAAGATTCCAGCCGATGGAGAACGCGCAGATGCCGACGATGGCGAAGAGTGCGGGCAGGATGAAGTTGTAGGCGATGGACGGCACGATGCCGAGCAGTTTGACCGGCGTGCCGACCAACACGAAGCCGTAATAATAGTAATTGATGTATCCGCCCGCGAACCACGGATCGTACGGCGGGAAGGATGTGCTTTTGAGCACCGCGTTGAAGTACGAGAAATCCATTGGGCGCTCGCCGCCTTTGGATACGTGCCACAAGTCCGGGTTGCCAATGCGGATGAAGAGGTCGATGAAGAAGAACAGCAGGAAGATGCCTTCGACGAGCAGGAAGTATTTTCTTTTGGTTTTCCATTCTGCGCGCAGTTCGTGGCGTTGATAGTAACCAAGCCCCGCGCCCATGAGCAGGATCAAGCCGAAGACGATCGCGATGGTTGGGCGCGTGTAGGGGATGCCGATGGAGCCTCCCATCCATGCCAGCCAGCCGAAGAGGACCAACCCCAACGCGCGGCTGAGCGGGTAACCGCGGTCTGCCAAACCGGGCATGGCAATTCTCACCAGCGGGTATACGGCAAGCCCAAGGATCATGATGAAGAGATACCAGACCAGCAAGCCCAGCCACGGGTTGCTGTTGAGCGCGGAGTTGTAATCGAACAACTCAGACCATGTGCCGCCGGCGCGTTGTTGCGCGAGTTTGTCGGCGGGTAGCATCAAAGACTTGTAGTCGCTGAATTGGCGCGGGGTGAGGCGCGTAACTTTCGTTAAATCGACCGCGCTCAAGGTGGATTGCGCTTGCGCGGTATCGTAGTTTCCGTTCTTCTTGAAGATGAACACTTTCGGATGGTCGTAGAACGTGAACGCCTCTTCCGCGTATTCGTCGTTGATCTCGATGTCCCCTAATTTCGGGAAGGTCTCGAACACAGCCACGAGATCGAATCCGAGCCTGCCCTCGTAGTCGCCGGGTTTGGCTTCGTGATAACAAGAGATAATATCTTCACCAACTGGACATCCCATCAACTCGCGGTAATACACTGTTGTCAGCGGATAACGCTCGGGCAGGCGCGTGATCTGGGCGTATTGGTGGTTGGTGGGGATGAAGATGTAATCGGCCTGGTCGAGGGTGCTGACGAAACGCGCGAGTTTGTCGGCGTTGTCATCCCAGTAGACTTGCAGATTCAGGTCGCCGCGGTAGAGTCCGCCGAAGGCGTCGTAGCCATCCACGCGGAAGGGAAGCGGGTAATCGTAGTCGGTTTCATTGACGACCGCCGAGCCGGTGATACCGAGGATGCCCTCGTTGATTTGCATGCGAAGATAATATTGCGTGCCTTTTGAGATATTGATCGGCTCATCAAGTTCGATGGTGTAAGGATCGCCGCGCGGGTCGTTTTGCGCGGAAAAATCACCTGTGAGGGATGCGGTGGCTAATGTTTGCTCGGGGAGGTGATCGGGCGCGTTAGAGAGGATCAGGCTGAGGGTGGAAGAAGATGCGAGCGCGTTGTTGGCGTGCCCGAGGGTGAGGCTGGTGAGAAGTCCGTCCGCATTGGAAATAAAGGAGATATCGTACGGCATGGATGCGTTGACGGCTGTTTCGGGATGAATCGGCAGTGGCTGGTTGTAGGTTCCGCCCTCGGATGTTTGAATGTGTAAATTGATTGGACCCGGCACGTTCTGATAAATCCACCTTGAGGCGGCAATGCGCGGTTCCTCGCGGGTGTAGATGCTTTGGAAGGCGAAAGCCCACGCGGCGGTTAGCCCGATCGCGATCACGGCCATGGAAATACGCAGTACGGAATATGAAGCGCGTAATTTGTTATTGGTAATTGGTAATTGTTCGAAGACGAACCATGCTGCCATCATTCCAAGCAATGGGTAGATGGGAAGTTGATAGCGCATGGTCGGGTTGAATTCCATCGACTGCCAGAGGAAGTATGCCGCCGTCCAGCCCCAAAGAAGCGCGTGATGCCATTCGCCTTTGAGGATGCGCCAGCCCATGGTGAGGAATCCGATCCACGCGAGGATGCCGAGAGGCAGACCTAATCCCCAAGTCGTCAGATTTTCAAACGAATACAAATGCGAACGCCGCGCCCATTGCAGGTTCCATGGCAGGTCGGCATCGCCTTTGGCTTGAATGCGTTGTTCTTGAATGTTGGCGATCCACTGCGGGTTGAGTCCAAGCCCGTCGAACGCATACGGCTGGAAAATGCGGAAGGAGATCAGCGCGGCTAGTCCGCCGGCCATGAGACAGAGAGTAATTAGTAAGTAGTAATGGGTTATTGGCGGTGAGCGATGAACGATGGACGATGGACGATGGACGGTTTCTTCCTCGCCTTGTTGCTCTTCCACAGAGAGAGGAGATTTGGTCTGTTGTCCATGGTCGATGGTCATATATCGAATCGCAAACGCGACGGGCAGGAGGATCGCCAGCGGATAAATATTCACCTTCGATGCCAGCGCCATGCCGTAGGCGATGCCGAAGCCGATGCTGAGGAGGAAGAGGGGATTGGTGATTAGAGAGCGGAGAATTGGAGAATTGGAGACTGGAGATTGGAGATTGGAGGCTGGGGAATCGGTGTTGGTCGAGTCGTCTGAGGTGGTCGCTGAGGGTGTTTCGAGATCGGAGACTGGAGACTTGTCCTGAGCGTTGTCGAAGAGCTGGAGATCGGAGGATTGGAGAATTGGAGAATTAGAGACTGGAGACTTGTCCTGAGCGTAGTCGAAGGACTGGAGACTAATCGAATCTCTAGTCTCTATTCTCTGATTTTTCCACAGCATGATCTCAACGGCAAAATAGAGCGCCAGAAACGCAAACGGGTTGACGAACAGGTCCGTGGTGAAGAAGTGCGATTGCTGGATCTGCATCACCGTCAGCGCGGAGAAGAGGGAGGCTAGCAACGCCACGCGGCGATCATACAAGCGCGAGACGATGGCATACAAGATCAAGATCGTGAACAGATCGGCAAAAGCGGAGAATTGCCTGCCCAACAGTTTTACGTCGAGTTGCCCGGTCGCCTCCGCCGCGACACGCACGAGGGTGATCGGCAGGTTGCCATACACAAAGAAGGTTTGCCCGTGATTGTATGGGTTGAGTGTGGAGGTCTCGCTGTCGAAATAATCGCCGAGGCTGATCCACGTCTGTTTTTCCGTGGGGCAGGCATCGATCGGCAGGGCGGCATCGGCGCATTTGTGCGCCCGTAAATTGGCGACCACGCCCGAAAGGAAATTCTCATCCGGGTGTTGGTGCTCGCCTTCGCCCCAATTCACACCGGTCAAACGCAAATAGCCCGCCAACGCGAGCACAAGCACAAGAAGAATATCGAAGAGCCAGAAATATTTTGTATGTTTCATAAATTTTTTGAACCGCGAAGCCCGCCAAGAAAAAAAGAATCTTCGCGTTCCTCGCGCGCTTGGCGGTTAATTATTCACCTGGCACAAAGAGGATCCAAAAATCGTGACCGGGGATGTCCGAATCGAACAAACGCAATGCGCCGTTCGGGTACAACTCTTCCAAAGCATCCAGCGATTGCTGGTCGTTCACCGTCGGGTCTTCGGTGTCGGCTTTTAGGATGAATAATTTCGGACCCGGCAATTCCACTGTCGAGGCAAAATTTTCGGGCCATAGCGCCATATCGCGGTTCGGGATACCCGCCCACGCGGCGGGCAGGCGCGTATCTACCCAATACGGGAACGGCACCACCCAAACCGTCTCTGTTGTGCCGTAGGTCTGCTCGAACTCGCGTATGACTCTTCCCATGTCGGATGTGTTCCACGATCCTAAACGGAATGAATTCGCAAACGTATCGAAGACAAGCGTGTAATTTTGTGAAGCGGAAGCCGCCAACAAGATACCCGTCAACCCCCAGGCGACGACGTTCCGCATCCCTCTCCCTTTCAGGCTGGTGACTAACCCGTCGAGCGCCAACGCCGCCAGCAGGAAGGCGGGAATGCTCGCCGCGCCGGCGCGGTTGAGCGCGGGGTTTTCACCGGGGAATGCCAGCGATAACGTGGATGGCAACTGCAACAACGGAATAGACACCAGCAGGAACAAATCCTGCCAGTGGCGTTTGCGAAAGTAGCGGATCAGCACGAGGACAAACCCAAACAGGAACAACGCGCCCGTGACCACGTCCAGCGCGGGGCGGTGAGGGATCGAGTTGACCCAGATCTCGCCATCGTCGAGGTTATACATCAGCAACGCCTTCCCCACGTTCGACGCAAAGATGACCGGGGCGGGTCCCGGCAACGGCTGTTCGATCGTGCTTAACCGGGAAAAAGCGCGGAACCCGAACGCCTCCGGGTTGTCGATCCAGAAGCGCAACAAGGGAAGAAACACAAACAATGAGGTGATCGCCAGCATCGCCAGCCAGACCGGCAACTCGCGGCGCGCGCCTTTCGATTGCGAGTGAATCCAATACAAGATGAACGCCGCAATCACCACGAACGGAACAATGCGGAATGGGCTATAGCCATGCAAGCCAAGCCCGAGGAACAAGCCGGAGAGGAGGAAATCGTTGCGGTTGCGAGCGCGCAAGCCGCGCAGGAGGAAAAAAAGCGTCGGCGCCACGAAGAGGGGATATAACGGGAAACGCAGTCCGATACGACTGATGACGTTGGGCCAGTAGGCGATTCCCGCGAGCATAAAGGCAAAGAGCGCCACGCGCGTTCCGCCGATTTCTTTTCCGAGCAGGTAAATAAATGGCAGGGTCAAAAAGCCGAGGAGGGCGGTGCCGAGTTTGAGGCTGAGATACGACAAACCGGTGCCGAAGATGTTTGCCACCCAGAGAGTCCAATACATTTGAATGGCTTCACGCCCGGTATTGCGCGGGAAGAAAATATGTGTGTCACCCTGCGACACATCGTATACATCGTACAGTTTTTCGGCATGGTCGCTGAACGGTTCCGGCGGCACGGTCTCTGTCTGTGTGAAGCGGAAGAAGAAAACCAGGGCGGTGGCGGCGAAGAGCAGAATCGCCCAGCGCGAGATGGTGATCGTCCATGTGTCGCGGTTGAAAAAGCCCGCAATTTTCGCCAGTTGGTTTTTCACGCTACCAGTCCGAATCCACAATGCGCCCATAAAGGCGAGCACGGCGAGCGCCCACACCGTAACGTTGAGCGTGGTGAAGAGGTTCTCGTCCAGCAGGGTGAACGCCCAGAGACCCAGCCCCAGGCTGAGGATCAACATGACTGGGCGATAGGTGAGCGGGTCTGTCCGATCGGATGTTTCGGCGAGAGGCGCGAGAGTCCATTCGCCGCGATAGAGTCCCCAGCCCAGCGCGAAGAGCGCGGCAACGAACAGCGCAATTCCTAATTGGGTATCTGGCGGCGGTTCGAGAAGCCTTTGGCCCGCCAGCGCAAGCAAGAGCGCCAGCAGGGAACTCCACGGGAAGGGGGAAGGCGATTCGTATTTGGTAGCTGAAGGTTGGTGACTGGGGCGCGGGTGGCGATCCGTCTCTGCCGCGAGGAGTGTATCGAGACCGGAGTTAAGAGGTTGCGGACCCTCAGGTTGATCGTCGGTGATGGATGATGTTTCTTCCTCGGCAAAACGAGGAATCTGAATCCGTTCGCCTGCGCCGAATCGAAACAGCGATTTGACGTAATCGAGAACGCTGGGTTCATCGAACGGAGGTTGTGGGTGAGGAGTGGTCATGAGTTCGTATTGCGTCCCTTTGGCTAGGCTCAGGGGAAGATGGCGTTGCCCGGTTCGTTGCCTACTTGCGCGCTTGTTTCCTTGCGATTGTAATGATGCTTTCGCCCCACGTCATGGGAAGAAACGCCACGCCCGTGATCGCCTGTAGTCCGCCGAGCGAACCGAAGGTCAATTTTTGGATCGCGCTGGGAACGAGCGGAATATAGGGCACATCCCAAAACCCATCAGCGAAGATGCGCTTGATTGTAAAGCCTGCGCCTTCGATCAAGGAGACCCATTCGGCGGGTCGTTTCAACGAGATGTGAGTCGGGTCTTGATAGCCGATCCACTTGTCGCCTTTCCACGGCTTGAGTAGAGAGTCGAGGTTCGGCGTGGCAAGGATGAGAATGCCGCCTGCCTCGGTGACGCGCCCGATCTCTCGAATCGTTTTTTGCGGGTCGGGCAAATGCTCCACAACGTGCTTGATGATAACCACGTTAAATGAGTTGTCGTTAAATGGAAGTTCCTGGGCGCTGGCAGTTTGCAGGCGAGTGGTCTTCACAACGGGTTTCGACTGTGTCACCGCCCAATGGTTGATATCACAACCGTACGTTTCGAACGTGTCTTCGAGCTGACCCACAAGATGCCCCATGCCGGACCCCACCTCCAGCAGGCGCGCGCCGCGCCGGCCGTATCGCCGCGCCAGCATGGCGAAAAAACGATTCGACCACCAATACATGCTGTATTTGGCGAAAGTAATGTTGGCGTAGGTATGCGTGGAGAAATAGTTTTCGTCGAAGGGCATGGGCGCGTATACAAGCACAAGGAAACGGGCGCAAAGCGGATTTGTGGCTGTGAGCGTTTGACTACTGTTTCCTGGTCTACCTTTTCTTCGCGATATAAAACGTAAACGTCCCGTTCTCGGTCGGTTCAGGCGAGGCGTATTTGCTTACATATTTTTTCGTTAGCCAGAGATTCCAGATTGCGCGTGAGAGTATCCAACGCCCTGTGAGAACGCGAGCCAATACCGATGGAACGCCGAAGTAATGTCCCCATTCTAACACGCGCATCGCGGCGGGCGAGAAGTAGTGCCAGTGCCGTATCATTTCAAAGCCGGCGCGTTCCAGGCGCGTTTGCCAAACATCAGGCTCGTCGGCGTGATGCACGCGTGAAATTCTGCGGAACCAGTTTTCATACGGCTTGCCCAACACCTTCGAAATAGACAACGCGGAAAAATATCTCGTGTTCGGCACGCAAAAGTAAAATGGCGCACCCTTCCTTAATACGCGCGCGGTCTCTTTTAACACGTCGTCAATGTGCGGGATATGCTCCAGCACCGAGTTGCTGAACCCGCTGGCGAAGTAGTCGTTGGGGAACGGAGATTTCGCGCCGTCCGCCTCCACGAGCGACTTGTACGCGCCGTATTTCTTCGCCTCGTGGATGGGTCCGTGCCACGGGTCGAGTCCCACGTCAATTTTTTGGTCGAAGGTCAACGAGGCAAAGTGACCGTCGCCGGCGCCCACATCGTAGACCGGCGCGGGCAGGGGCAGGTTTTGGTAGTAGGATGATTCAATTGCCCGCAAAAATGCGCGGAAGTAGGGCAGGTCGCGCAGGTGGAGGAAGAGGAAGTCTTTATTTGGCATGCTATAATGATAGCGCTTTCTGAAAAGTGATAGCAGAATCGAGGTCGCTATGGTACGGATGATGGTTCAACTGACCGAAGAACAGGTGAAGGCTTTAAAAGAACTGGCGAAGGCTCGCAAGACGCCTGTCGCAAAATTAGTGCGCGAGAGTGTGGCGCAGTATGTGGCTGTCTCCGAAAGCGGCGCGAAACGCGAGGAGGCGCGTCTCCGCGCGCTGAAATTCATCCAGGATATCAAGGATGGAAAATATGTTGCCCTGGATATCGAGGGCAAGACGGACGTTTCCGCCAATCACGACGAATATTTCGCGCAGGCAATCGAAGATGATCTTCGTTGACACATCAGCCATTCTCTCTGTGCTTGTAACGAACGATGTCAATCATGAACGCGCCATTCAACGCTGGCACAACCTTCTTGAAGAAAACCAAATCATGTTGACCAACAACTATGTTCTCGTAGAAAGCACAGTGATCATCCAGAAAAGGCTCGGGCTGACGAAAGTACGCGACTTTCAGGAGAACATTCTTCCGTTCCTAACAACCGAATGGCTCGACGAGACACAGCATAACATCGCGCTCCAACATGTTCTCGCCGCCAACCGCCGCCAACTTTCGCTGGTGGATTGCAGTTGTTTCGAGACGATGCGGCGAATGAACATCGAAAAAGTTTTCACCTTCGACAGCCACTTCCGCGAGCAGGGCTTCGAAATTATCCCATAAGTTTTGCAAATAATTTTTCATACTCCTGCGCGACGGAATCGGGGTCATAGGATTTCTTGATGGATTCGATATTGCCCTTGAACTTTTGCGGTTCATTCAGGACAGTGAGAATGGACTCAGCCAAGTCAGCCGCATCGCCAATTCGAGCGACTCGTCCCATGCCGTGCATGGTCACCGGTTGACGCACCCCCGGCAGCGCGGACGGAACGCACGGCACACCGTTCAGCATCGCTTCGATCTGCACAAGCCCGAAGGCTTCGGTGGAATTCAATGATGGGACGGTCAACACATCGAGGTTGGGGTAGAACGCCGCCATTTGAACCGGATCAAGGTTTCCCAAGAATGTCCAATGCCCGGCAATTTCATATTCACGGATGCGCGGCATGAGCCGGTCCGAATAGGCTTGCTCGCCCATCACGTTTTGATACGTCCCCGCGAAGAGAACTTGCGCCTTCGGGTATTGTTTCAGGATGATCGGCAATGCGTCGATCAGAACTTCGACTCCCTTTTCCGCGGCGAAGCGCGCCGCCATGCCGATGACCGGCTTGCGTTCATTCACGCGATGTTCAGTCGCAAACGCCTCCACCGCGCCGGGGAGTGGACTCGGCATCTCAACGGGAGGCAGGATGGGGGTCAGTTTTGAAGCGTAGCGCGAAAGGTAGGGAGAGTTGTCCGCGTAGTCTTGTGTGTACGTCACGATGTGATTCGAAAAAATCCCAGCCGCGTTGTTTTGAAAATCCACCACCGTATTGATGAAGCGGTTAAAGAATCCGGGCGGCAATAGCAGATCGCAATGATAGGTGAGCACGGCGGGTTTGCCGAAGAGACGTCCGCGCAGCGCCACGCCGGGCGCGTCGAATTGGGGCAGGTGCAATTGCACGACATCGTGTTGCGCGACGAGTTTTGTCGCGACCCAACCGAACGCCGGCGCGATGACGCCTTTGCTAATACGCGCCGCCACCGGCACGCGGATAATTTTTACGCCGTCTATCACTTCTTCGCGCGGAAGCGACGGATCGTATTGCATGGTCATCACGGTCACTTGATGTCCGCGTTTGACGAACGCGCGCGCGAGTCGCTCGGCGTAAATGGTCAGCCCCGAAGTGTGCGGGCGATAATAGGTGAGGACGGTGAGAATTTTCATAAGGCGGGAGGATTATACCCTTACGACAAGAAGCATTACGGGCTCTTTGTACACGGATTTCGCGGATTGAACCGATTCTTTTCGTTTTTTATGGAAAGTACTGCGTCGTCCGCGCGTTCCGTGTGCAAAAATGAGGTTGAGAAAACTTTTGAAATTAACTTGATACAATCACCGCCTGTTGAGGTGACTTGTGAATTACAAAAAACAAATGTTAGATTGGCTGCTCGCCACTTTGCGCGAGTCCGCGTGGGCGCCGCTGGGTGTGTTTGGTTTTTATCTGGTCGGGCTGGTCTTCGATTGGTACGACCGTTTCCCTCCGCTCGATATTCCCACGCACTTCATGGGCGGAGTGGCGATCACGTATTTTTATCGCTCTGCGATTAAACAGTCGCAAAAATTTCTTGGGGATATTCCCGCGCTGATCCAAGTCCTATTCGCCTTCACCTGCACAGGGACGACGATCATCCTGTGGGAATTCTACGAGAACGCATTCGATCATCTCTTCGGCACAACCATGGTGCGCGGATTGGAAGATACGGTTGTGGATATGCTTATTGGTTTGTCGGGCGCGCTGGCGTTGACTTTGTTGTATAGGCGGGGAAAACTTTAGCCACAGAGTCGCTGAGGCGCGGAGAATTTAAAAAGTTTTTCTCAGTGTTCTTTGTGTCTAGTATGATGAGTATGGTAAAACAGAAGGACACAGCAGACCGATCGTGTCAGGGTCTTAAAGACCGTCACGGAGTATCGGGTCGCTGTGTCCCGTGGGGGGTAGCCCGAACAGTTACATGGTCTCGAAGACCGGATCTGCTAGTACGGGCACTCCCAGATTATACACTCCAGTGAGGTCAAAATGGCAGAGATAATCAATCAAACAAATGTAGGCATCGATGTCTCCAAGGATTGGTTAGATATCGTCGTGATCCCGAGCGGCGAGACCTGGCGTACCGAAAACAAGGAAACCGCACTTCGCGAGTTGACGAAGCAACTGGAGCAACTCAAGCCAGAACGAATTGTCGTCGAAGCCACGGGCGGGTATGAACAAATGCTCGCCGTGCAACTCTATCTGGCCGGCTTACCGTTGTGTCGTGTCAATCCCAAACGCACTCGGTACTTTGCGCGTTCCATGGGCTTGCTTGCCAAGACCGACAAGTTGGATGGCAAAGTCTTGGCGTTGTTTGGAGAGCGGGTCAAACCGCCGCTCACCCGCTTGCCAAGCGAAAAAGAGCAGGTTTTGAGCGCTCTCATCACACGCCGAGAGCAAATTTCGAACTTTTTGGTGGCCGAGCGCAACCGCCTGCACACGGCGCCCAAGAAACTCTTCGCATCGTTGAACGATCACATCACCTGGCTCAAGCGCGAACTCAAGCAACTGGAGCGTGACATTGAAGCCTTTGTGGACAACGATCCAGACTTCAAGGAAAAATCCGAATTGCTTGTTGAAGTGCAAGGCGTGGGCAAGAAAACGGCTGCCAAACTCATCGCCGATGTGCCTGAATTGGGCGAGTGTGACCGCAAACAAATCGCAGCCTTAATTGGCGTCGCTCCTTTCAACCGCGACAGCGGATCCAAAAGTGGCCAACGCTACATTAGCGGCGGACGCTCCGATGTGCGTTCCATTCTGTACATGGCAACCCTCGCAGCCACCCGACATAATCCTGTCATTCGTGTAATGTATCAACGCTTGCTCAAAGCTGGCAAGCTAAAGAAAGTTGCCATCGTGGCTTGCATGCGGAAACTACTCACTATCTTGAACGCTCTCATTCGGGACCGTTCTCATTGGAACGTTGCTTTTTCCGCTTGACATTTAACACAGTTACTCTGTGGCAAAGGATTTTGATCTAAAACAAATCCTTATTCGCCTGCACCCACTCGAACATCAACTCCATCCCCTCTTCGAGATCGATCTTCGGTTCCCAGCCGAGTTCGTGCTTTGCTTTGCGTAAGTCGGCGTAGAAAACTTTCTGGTCGCCGGGACGCCAATCTTCGCGCGCCACTTCGATTCTTTTGCCGAGCAATTTCTCCAGTATCGGACCGAACTCCGCCCAGATCGCCATCACATTGCGTCTGCCGCCGCCGACGTTATAAATTTGTCCTTTGGCAGTGTCAATTTTTTCGATGGCGGCATCGTACGCGTCGAGCAAGTCGTGGACGTGCAGAACGTCGCGCACTTGTTTGCCGTCGCCGTAAATCGTGATCTTGCGTCCCGTCACTGCGGCGATCATCATCCACGCGAGCCAGCCCTGATCTTCGATGCCGAATTGGCGCGGACCATAAATGCAACTTTGACGAAAGACCACAGAACGCAAACCATAGATGCGAGCATAATCGCGGACGTATTGATCGCCCATGCCTTTTGAGTTACCAGAAAAGTAGGCATGTCCACTTTGCCGCACTAGGACGACCGAATTTGGAACCTCGACACAATATACCTTGCCTTCGTAATCTATCCAATCGCTGCGATCCTTACCAAGGTTGCATTGCGCAGTTCTTGTCGTACCAAGGTAGACGCGATAAAAACCTTGACGATCCAAAGTTACCGACGCTGCCATGCCGCATTTTATTGCGATCTCCTGAACGTCATCTGCAAGTTGGCGTGAGACTGTCGTGTACCGCCACGAGTTTTTTCCACCTTCATTTCCGTCGCCATCAAGTAAGGCTTTCAGCAAAACACGCAACTGATCCGCGCTTAATGCCTTAATTTCAAAAGGAATATATTTATCGTGCGCCTTACCGAATTGTTTGAGATATTCATACAATTGACGGGATGTGGCAACAATGTGATGCTGATCCAGAACAGGTGACAACCCGATTGCTGTCATAACATCCTTGGCTTCTTGTTTGCGGTAATAAGATGTCAAGGTCACGGTGCAATTGCCTGTGGTTTTCGATTCGTAGCAATGACCCTCAGCGATATACCATCCGAAAAAGCGAAGCCAGTCATTCATGTCAATTTCGAGCGGCAGGAAATAATGCTTGTTTTTGCCTGCCTTCACGGCGGGCAATGTGAAGTATTCCATCCTGTTACCATCCGCCACGTCAGCGGCAAGCAGGTATGCCATCGGTTTGCCTTTTATCTGTTGCGCTTCGAACAGGCGCGGATGTTCAAGTTCATCATGGTTACAATCCCATGAGACCAGCATTTTATGATTAGGAGTTACACATGTCTCAAGACGGCGATTGCGCTGCACATACATTTTGCCTTTATAAGGATAAACAAAATGCGCTGTGGGCTTTTGATATTCGCCTACTTTTGTTTCTATGTTGTACGTGAGTACTTCATCATCCTTGTTCAATTCATAGAATTTCTTCCATCCGCAGCGCGTCAAGATGTCTGTATCTTCAGAATAGCAGCACCCATATGGCGAATGGAAATCAAGCGGCTGTGATTCGGGACAGCCGTGTTTCAAATCTTTGTACAGCCAGCGCGTGGATTCTTCGACCAGTTTCACATCGTCCATGCCGCCGTAGACTTTGTTGGTGGATGAATAAATGAAGATGGGATTCTTTTTCGAGAGGCGCGCGGCTTCGAGTGCGTTGAACGTCCCCAGCGCGTTGGCTTCAAAATCGTCACGCGGATTCGTCACAGAGGTCGTCACTGCGACTTGACCAGCGAGATGCACGATGACATCCGCGTCTTTGACGGACTCGGCTAACAAGTCTGCGTTTCGCAAATCTCCGACGATGAGGTTGAATCCAGTTTCCCCGAACTGACTCTTCAACCAGTCCACGTTGCGCGGGGCGCCGGCGCGCGAGAGATTGTCGAAGATGGTGACGCGCTCGCCGCGCTGGATCAGCCTGCCCGCGTAGTTCGAACCGATGAATCCCGCTCCGCCTGTGATGAAGTAATTACGAGACATCCGCTTTTCCTTGCTTGTTTCTGAAACTCATCAACTCTTGATACACGCCTGAAAGAGTCTGCCCTTCGCGCGAGAGACCGATGGCGCCGACAATGATGCTGTTGATGTAATTGTACAACCGCATGGCTAACGCGGCGGCGAGCGCGGTCGAATTGTCTGTGGTGAAACGGGTGAGGGCAAAAACGATCGCGCCTTCGAATGTTCCCAACGCGCCGGGCGCCGAAGGGATGGCTCCGCCGAACGCCGCCATACCCAAGCCGAACATCGCCCAGATCGCATTTGCCTGTGGAAAAAACGCGCGAATGATGAGGTAATACGCGACGATGGAGATCGCCCAGTTGACCGTCATCCAAAATAAAAATTTGACGAAGAGCCAGCCGTCGTTCAGCACGCTTAGACCGGAGAAGAATGATTCGAGGAAACTGCCGCCCAGTTGTTGCAAGCGCGGAAAACGCGCGGTGAGTTTATGGAAAAGATCGAGCGCCCATTTGTTGTTGCGCGCCAGAATGAACATCAGCGCGAAGCCCGCCAGCACGACGCCGCCCATGATGTAGGCTGTGCGTCCGCTTCCCTCCGCGCCGACGACGAACGGGAGGACGGAAACGAAAATGATGGCGGTGTAGATCAAGTCCATCGTGCGTTCGATGACGATGGTGGGCAAAATTTCCATGAAGGTCAGCGAGGTTTTGCGGCTGAGCAAAAATGCGCGACCAATTTCGCCGAGGCGGAACGGGAGGAAGTTGTTGAGCAAGTAGCCTTCGCCCTCCGTCCAAAACACATCGCTGAACGAGGCGCGGTTTCGCAACAGAGTCCGCCACACAATGGAGCGGACAGCCATCCACAAAAACCCGATGATCAACGCGATGGCGAGGTAAACATAATTCGCGTTGCGGAGCGCATCCACCATTTTGGGCAGGTCAACAAAGTAGAGGATCGCGGCGATCAAGCCGAGGCTGATGATGGCGCCGGGGAGCCAGCGTGGGATGTTAATTTTCTTGGTTTTAGTATCGGTCACGATTACCTCTTTACGCAATACGCAGTAAGCAATACGATCTATTACTTCGTCCTGAGCGGAGCGTAGCGCAGTCGAAGGACGCTTCGACTACGGGACTGACGAGCATCAGTCCATCCGCTCAGCGCGATGTTATTCCTCATTCAACTTCAACACCGCCATGAACGCGTCTTGCGGGATCTCGACATTGCCAACCATCTTCAAGCGTTTCTTGCCCTTCTTTTGTTTCTCGAGCAATTTCTTTTTGCGGGTGATGTCGCCGCCGTAGCATTTTGCCAGCACATCTTTGCGCGTGGCTTTGACGTTGGCGCGCGAGATGATTCGTCCGCCCGAGGAGGCTTGTACCGCCACGTCATACAGTTGACGGGGGATCAAGTCTTTCAATTTGGTGATGAGACGTTGACCCTTGTGGTACGCGTCCTTTTGATGGACGATGGTCGCGAGCGCATCGAGAGGTTCGCCGTTGACGAGTATCTCGAGTTTCTGCAATTCGTCGGGACGATATTCAAGGAATTGATAATCTAATGAAGCGTAGCCTTTGGTGCGCGATTTCAAGTCGTCAAAGAAGTCAATGATAATTTCAGAGAGCGGAATTTCAAAATCGAGTTGCACGCGATGCGGCGCGGGATATTCCTGTTGTTTGAAGATGCCGCGCCGTTTGGTGACAATGTCCATGATGGGACCGTAATAATCGGTGGGTGTGATGATCTCGATGGTCATCCACGGCTCGCGCACTTCGACGATCTTCGATTCATCGGGCAACTCAGCAGGTGAGTCAACTGGCACCACCGAGTCGTCAATCATCAATACCTGATATTCGACCGACGGCGCGGTGAACAGCACATCCAGATTGTATTCGCGTTCGATGCGTTCCTGAATGATCTCCATGTGAAAGAGTCCGAGAAAGCCCGCGCGGAATCCGAATCCCAGCGCTTGCGAGGTTTCAGGTTGATATGTCAGCGACGCGTCGTTGAGTTGCAGTTTTTCGAGCGAGTCGCGCAACTCAGGATAATCGTCTGCCTCCACAGGATAAATCCCCGCGAAGACCATCGGCTTTGGGGTTTGGTACCCAGGCAGAGGGTTAGAGGCAGGTTGAGCGGCGCGCGTGATCGTATCTCCCACGCGGCACTCATGCACGGTTTTGAATCCCGTCGCGATGTATCCCACCTCGCCCGATCCCAACGTCTCCGTAGCCTTCATGCTCGGCGCGAAGATCCCAATTTCAACGGGGCGCATTTCTTCGCGCGTCGAAAACATCCGCAAGACATCGTTGTGTTTGAACGAGCCTTCGACCACGCGGACGTACGCGACGACGCCTTTGTACGAGTCGTAATGCGAATCGAAGACGAGCGCGCGCAACGGCGCGTCGTCTTGATCCTTCGGCGGCGGGACGCGGATGACGATCGCCTCGAGGATTTGATCCACGTTGAGGCCTTCTTTTGCCGAGACTTGAAGAACCGCTTCAGGCGGGACCCCCAGCAGACTCCCCACATCTTCAGCCACTTCATCGGGACGGGCGGAGGGCAGGTCAATTTTGTTGATGACGGGGATGATCGTGAGGTCGGCGTCGAGCGCCTGATAGAGATTCGCCAGCGTCTGCGCTTCGATGCCCTGCGTGGCGTCCACCACCAGCACCGCGCCTTCACACGCCTTGAGCGCGCGGCTCACTTCGTAACCGAAGTCCACGTGACCTGGCGTGTCGATCAGATTGATCTCGTATTTTTGATTGTCTTTCGCGGTGTAATACATCCGCACCGCCGAGGCTTTGATCGTGACGCCTTTTTCGCGTTCGAGGTCCATCGTGTCGAGCACTTGCGCGGTCATTTCGCGTTCCGAGATCGCGCCCGTCAGTTGCAACAAGCGGTCGGCAAGCGTGGATTTTCCATGGTCAACATGGGCAATGATGCAGAAATTACGGATGTGGTCGGTCATGTTTGCGTGCGGAAGTATAACCGAGATTTACCTCCATCCATCCTCTCCCAAATACGACGACTTAAACTTTGAATCCATATACAAACTTTGCAACGTGCTATAATTTCGATTGCTCAGGAGAAAGTATATGAACTGGAACGAAATCCGAACACAGTATCCAAAAAAATGGCTTGTAGTTGAGGCGTTGAAAGCGCGCACCAAAGCAGACCAGCGTATTCTTCTTCAACTAGCAGTGTTGGGTTCTTTTGCCAATTCAAAATCGGCATTGAAGAAGTATGCAGAATTTCACCGCGAGACTCCAGAACGGGAATTGTACGTGTTTCACACCAGCCGCGAGAAATTAATGGTGACAGAAAGGAAATGGCTCGGCATTCGAGGGGCGCGATGAGGATACGAATCAAAAACGGATTGCCTTACATTTCGGCAACACTGATCCATCACAGCCAGCGTGTGAACTTGAAAAATGTCTTGCTAGACACAGGCTCCGCTGGCTCGATTTTTTCAACGGACAAAGTTGCAGGAATTGGCTTGACCTACGAACCCAATGATTTTGTCCACCGAATTCGCGGGGTCGGCGGTTCTGAGTTTGTTTTCACCAAACAGGCGGATGAATTGAAAGTGGGGGATTTGAAGGTCAAAAGCTTCGAGATCGAAATCGGCGCTATGAATTACGGCTTTGACATGGATGGGATTATCGGTCTCGATTTTCTGACGAGAGTTGGAGCGTTGATTGATTTAGATCGCATGGAATTACGTTTGGCAAAGAAATAGTCCTGCACACCGAGCGGCTCGCGCCCGTCAGTTGCAACAAGCGGTCGGCAAGCGTGGATTTTCCATGATCAACATGGGCAATGATGCAGAAATTACGGATGTGGTCGGTCATAGTAGCGTGCGGAAGTATAACCGAGAATTTCCCCTATCAAAAACCCTCGCCGTTGCCGTAGACGTTCTCTCCTGTCCCAAAGTTGTACCTAAGTTGTACTTCCTTTGTCACAGCACCTTTGGTCATTTGAATATAATTACCTTCAGGCTCATCACCTTTCAAATGAGGTAGTTTATGGACAGGAGTGAAACAAGGGTTCCTGTGCTATACTAAAAGTTAAGAAATTTATGTTCCGAGGCTGAATGGCAGATAGCAATTATGGAAGATATACGCGTCCCCGATGCTTGGCTTCAGAGAATTGGTTTTAAGCATGGAAACCCATTTTCAACTCGAGAGGCATCGCGTGAGCCAGAACCAGAATTGTTGCAGTATTTTGTTCACCATCCTAGATTTGATGACATTATGGGTGATGCCCTACATCCAACAAGCGCGTTTTTGGTGGCGGAAAGAGGCTGTGGCAAAACAACAAATAGACGCGCCATCGAATGGAACTGTCGCGCGGGTCGCCCAAATGGTCTTATTCTTCCGATCCCATATCTTGAATTTTCTGCTCTCTTGGAGTATGCTGACGAGAGTGGCAAAGTAACGACCGATCAACATCTTGGATTAATAATAAAGGAAGCTGTACCTTTATTGTTAGAAAGATTAGCGCAAAACCCGAAAATAGTTGACGAATTTTCTTTGGGCTTTCGTAAGAAACTGGCAGAATATTTGACGCAATACACGGACTTGACCACCGATGTTGGGCTAGATAAATGGCTATTAAAGATTGGTTTTCACAGTAAAAAAATAAATGCGGGTGTTCTTCGCTCCAAGAAAAATCTAAAGGGCGAGATTTTTCTGCGATTTTTGGTTGAATTGCTGGATATTGCACGTGAACAAAAGAACAGAAGCACTGTATCGGCAATTGATCAGTTGGCGCAATTCGTATTGATGGCAGAATTGGCAGGCTTCAAAGCAATTTACATCCTTGTTGACAGGTTGGACGAACGGGAACCAATGTCTTCCAACCCTCGATATGCGGCTAACTTGCTGGAGCCATTAGTTACAAACTTACCTCTGTTGGAACTTGACAAAACAGCATTTAAGTTCTTTCTTACTCCAGCGATAATGAATATCATTTCAAGACAACCTGGATTTCGCAAAGACAGATTAATGGTACGGGACATAAATTGGAATGAAGACGAGTTGCGAAATATGTTGGACAGAAGAGTCGAAGTCTTTACCCAGGGTACGCTTCCAAGCCTCGATGCTGTGAGTGAGCCCGATCTGGCATTGGTTTCTCAGCTTGCATCATCAGCCAATAAGTCGCCGCGCAACATGATGAGGCTGGCTGAATGGTTATTATATTGGCATCATGCAAGAACATTGGAGATAAACGAATTTCTAATTTCAACGGAAGATCTGGAAAAATCTGTTGAGAGTTTCAATAATGAAACCAGGGTTTTTCAAAGCATTAGTGATGAACCACTCTCAACAATACGAGTTGATGAAAGTTATTATGTTTGGCGCGGCCCGAAAAAACTGAAGCAGTTGCCTGTGCTACAACGAAAGTTGTTGGAACACTTAATCGAACAAAAAGGTAAAGTATGTTCTTATTCCTCACTTCGGCACGCAGTTTACAATGAGTCATCAACCGACCGTTTGGCGGATGATGGTCGAATAGATCAATTGATCAAGAGGATTCGCAAGGTGGTGGAGGTTGATCCAAGCCACCCAAAACACATCATTAAAATACCCGATGAGAAAGGTTATGTTTTGGAGCAATCATAACAAGGTTCAAGAATGAACACTAACATTCCAAAATATATGGTTGCTCACTTCTTTAGAAATGTCAACCCTGCTTCATTTGAACGATTAGCTAAATGGGCATACTCCCGTTTAGAAGTGAATGAGAATGAATGGAATAAAAATGATTTTATTCACCAACTCAGGATCCTTGGCGCAAAGCATCCGCAAGCCGAATTTCAGTATTGGTTTAAGAAAAAAGTGATTGTGCCAACCCTGAAGCAAGATTACTTTATTTTTGGAAATATGACTTTGCAACATTTCTTAATCGCTAAACAATTCAATGAATTTAAGGAGCATGATGACTTAATTGACAGGTCCTCCACAGAGCCGTGGGGATCAATTTTGTGCCATTTAATATGGATTCAAGAGGAAGAGAAAATAAATGACATAATTAAAGAGTTGACCAAAATAATCCCTAACCATGATGGGGGGGTAGATAAAAATTATCTAAAACGAAGCGAAGAATTCTTGGATAATTTTTATGACAAACTTCCTGTTTCCTCGCGGAATCGACTTCGAGATGATCTTAGAAATTCCTTTCAGTATTTTCCTCAACGCATTCAAAAGGCTATTGCGCTTTTTAAGATTCATGTTTCATATGCTCCCCCAGATAATATAGTGATAAGGAATGTTACTAACAATACTGGTTTAAAAGGAGTTGCAAGGTTACCTTACTCATCAAATACACTGCGTTCTCTCCTAAAAATACTTAACGAAGGGGCTAAATCTATCGAGAATGATCCCGTGGCTATGGACAACTTGACCGCAGCAGGGCTGGTAAAGAACAATAGGATTGTTAGCAATTATCTCGAATTAATTGGTAAACGTCTGTATGATGTTGTTTTTTCAAACAGTTCCTTCCCAGAATTTTTTATGGCGCGTAAGAAAGATAAGCCCGTTGTTTTGGAGTTGTTGTTTGATCACGATGATGTGATTCTATCTCAATTGCCTTGGGAATTAATGTTTGATGGTGAAATACCATTGTTTGTTGCCAATCACGAAGTATATTTAGTTCGCTCGTTAGCTAGTAATACTGGCAATAATGATTTTGATTCACAGCAAAACGTTTCATATTTATCCACCCCCAAAGTTTTATCGGTACATCCACGGCCAATAGGTCCAGATAAAATGCCTGCTCCTGAGAAGGCAATTTTAAAGAAACTGAGCGAGAGACTGTGGTTTGAATGGAAGGAATCTGATCCGCCTAGGTGGAAAAGTATGCTAGAAATCGTTCAATCGCCATCCCCAAAATTTAACATTTTCCATTTCGATGGACATGGAACTTTCGGGAGACTGTGCGCACAATGTGATGCGGTGAATGACCCATTGACTGATAAATGCTGGAATTGTTCGGCTGACATAAGCAGTACCGTTTCAGATGGATACTTGGATTTTGAAGATGATACGAAAAATAGAGACAGAGTGAAGGTAATGGATCTAAAGGTGCTTTTCGCAAATAGTGGTTTTCAAATCGGGGTTATTTCTGCATGTCGATCTGCAGAAATCGAAGGGTTAAGTGTTTTCAATGGTATAGCCCCTGGTTTGATTCAAGCAGGGTTTCAAGCAGTAATAGGAATGCAAGGTTCACCGACAGTTGGTGTAGCAGCAAAATTTCTAGATACATTTTACAACTCACTGGCTTCAGGATATCCTGTTTATCAAGCGGTGACTTCAGGGCGGTTGGAAATATTTCGTGAGAAACCAGTTTGTTGGTTCGTACCAGTCTTGTATATGCAGGAAAATTCATTAAACAAAGCGCAGCCTTTGTAATTTCTGTTGATCGGAGTGATGAAAATGTCTAAAGAAATAACTATTCAGGAATTAGTTGATCAAGTGAAAACCGATTTGTTTTCTTTGCACAAAGGAACCGAAAAGGAGGTTAAAAAGATATATCCGTTGTTTTTTGTGGATCAGGTCGAAATAGAAATCGAATTCGAAGTGACCTACGATGCTGAGGCGGGCCTCAAAATATCGATCCCGCAACTGTTGGAAGGTTCACTGTCTGGAGGACGAGAAAATAAAAAGGGACACAAGATGAAAATTACTCTTTCGCCTATCCTCACAAAGGAAGAATTAAGAGAATTGATGAAAGACGATCGGATGATGAAGGAGATCGGGGAAGCTAGTTTGATGGCGCTTAGAAAAGGCGATAGATAGAACATCAAGGCTTTTTTAAACATTTTTCCGAACAGGTGCTTTACAATGATTTTCATGAGTGCTAAACTAAGTTATCTTGCTAATCAATGTCTTGAAACATTGCCAGAGGTTCACGCCCATACTGCATCATCCTTTGGGCGCTTGACCTGGTTAGCGAGGGTGTCTCTTATAAAGGAGGAGACCAATGTCAACGCCAATTAGCCCTTCCCAATCGTACCCAGCCCACCTGCGTCACGTGGTGCATCGTGAAGAGCAATGGGAAATAATAGATTCTGAAATTAGAAAGAGACAATCTCAATCCACCTTGCCGAGGAGCGTCATAGCGTTGTTTGGCACGGCTGGAATTGGCAAATCAACGTTTCTCAGGGAAACAGTTTATTCGCGAATCATTCAGAATTATCCAAATCTCTCGTTGGCGAGAATTGACTTTGATAAGGATTTCGTAAAGCAGCGATTTGACGAAAGCCTGCGCGGAAACATTTTGATTGATCTGATTGAAGAACTTGAGAAATCAAGTGGCAAGTCGGCAGACATCGGAGCTATAAAACGTAAATGGGAAAAAGCTAGCGCCACGACAAAAGGTAAAAAGAAACTGGAGCAGGCCGAAGCCGCGCTAGAGACAGCATTTCTGGATTTTGTTGCATCCCTCGCGTCAAAGCGCGCAAAACGTCCAGTAATATTTATTTTGGACACCGTTGAACAAGCCGACCGAAATGTTGTGGGTTGGATTCAAGAGAGACTACAGGCGCCCACTACCGAAAATGGTAACGTCTTGTGGATCATGGCAAGTCGCCAGCCGCTGGATTGCCAGCCATTCTTTTTACGTCCGCGCTATTTTTGGCTGCCTCTTGAGCCATTTAAAGAACAGCAAATCCAGGCACAAATCCCCGAACATCCCGAACTTGCAAATGCAGTAAAGATGTTTTCTTTTGGTTTGCCTGCTGCAACCACCAAGTTGGCGGAAGTCATCCTTGAAATAGAAAAGGAAAAACAAAGAGCGATTGCGCCTCCAGACCTTGAAGAGAAACAAGTCAAAGAGCGTTTGATCTTGTCTTTGGAGGATTTGCTCAAATTAAAACATTACTTCGGACAATTGGAGAATCAGTATTTGAGCGAGGCTTTGGAAATACTTTCTCCTCTCCGCCTGTTTAATGTTGCCGTAGTTACAGAGTTGTTGCCCAAATGGCTTCCGAAACATTTTAAGCCCGCAACCATTGGCGCGGATGCGTTATACGAAATTCAAAAAATGGTGCAAACAAGGCTGGTATCATGGGATCGCTCGCGCCGAGGCTATGTTTTTGAGGAGCCATTGCGTCAAATTGTCTCCTTGATTTTAGAGAATCGCCACCCTGAAAAGTATATTGAGATTCAAAGATGGGCGGCGGAGCGTTATCTTGACTGGGCAAAAAGCGTTGAGGCAAAGCGGTTGGATTACATTGTTGAAGCGCTGTATCACAGACTGAATATTCTGGTGGTTGAAAAAGATGTTGATCCCGTTGGTAAACTAGCCAGTATTCTTGAAACCATGATTCAAGGTGTAGAGGTTCAGGACGAGTTGAATGAATTAAGAGAGCAAATTGAAAGTGACCGTGATTTTGTGAATCTATTGAACGCTACAGAATTAAAAAGACTTCTCATGCCCTTGCAGAATAATGGAAAATCTTCTTGAGCAGTTATACGCGCTAAATTTGAGGAATACTTGTTGTCAATATAGCCGTTATTAGAGTGAATACCAGGAGGTTGTACCCATGGCACCAAAATCTGATAACCTGCCCTTTGTCGGTCGGCAAGCCGAGTTACAAAAGTTCCGCGAAATGCTGGATTCGCGGGATACCCCATGGTTGATGTGGGTGATTGGGCCTGCTGGTCAGGGGAAATCGAAGTTTTTGGAAGAATGCTTGGATGAATGCAGAAACCGTAAATTAACAAATAGCGAGATCATCGATTTTTTTAGCGATAATTTACGAACACGCGTAGGGATTCTCAGAGAATTGGCTATTAGATTTAGCGTCAACGATAAAGCGTTACAAACTTCGATAAAAGCATACGAGAATGAAGTGAGGAGAGGGGAAAACGCAGATGAAGCTGTGGTGAACCATGCCCTGAATGAAATAGAAGATAACTTAGTGAATGCCCTAAGGAGAATTCGTAGGATACCTATTGTTCTATTAGTAGATACCATAGAGGAAATGGCGGAGGGGCTTGGAGATTGGTTTTTTGAAAAATTATTACCCAAATTACATCCTAATATTTGTGTGGTTGCAGGAGGTCGAAACATTCCGCTTTCACAAAGTAGCATTAAGAGACTGCTTGGTCCAAAGCCGCATTATTTAAAGCTAAAACCCTTATCCGATAAAGATGTCAAATCTTATTTATACCGCATGGAAGTTGCACTCAGCGGGGATGCATTTAAGATGTTTTATCGATTAACTTATCGTGAAAAAGGAGATAGCCAGCCTCTACTAGTCGGTCTTGCTGCTAAAGCGCTTAAAGATGATGTCTTTAAAGAGGATGATCTTTTGAAAATCACCCCAAAAGAATTCGAGGAACAACTAGTCTTAGAGCCTCACAGATCCGATACCCCAGAAAACTTCGTGATCTTGCATCTGGCTCATGCATATCATGGGTATACCCCTAATATGTTATCGCACGTTTATTCACTAGAAAAACTTGGATCCAAAACATATGAGCAGTTTCTGAAGGGGTTGAAAAAATTTCCATATATTAAGCAGTATTCGGAAACTGGAATCACTCGCTTACACGATTATGTTCGGGAGCGAATCGTCATTGGGCGCTGGAAGATAGAAGATCCTGATTTCGCATATAGAGCCAGCCTTAGTAGTGGTTTAGCCGCCTATTTCGAAAAACGTATTGAGTTGATAAAAGCAAAGAAAGATGCTACAGGGAACATAAATGAATTGGATGCCCTTCAACTTCAGAGGCTTTATCATTTGCTGTTCGCAGATCGAGAACGCGCCTATGGATTGCTTTGGGACCTGCTAGATGTTTCATGGCATGCTTACAAATTTGACTACATGAATTCGTTGTTGGATATGGCGCACAATGTCAATGAGATTTTGAAGACGACCAATAAGAGAATGTTTGATGAGGTTTTGGAGAGTCTGGAGTACGCTGCCCGTGCATGGATGACACTCGAAACATTTGACACAGAAAAGACTATTGCATTATGTGATAAGGTGCTGAATGATAAGGCTGGTGTACGACGACTCAAGTTAACTGCCCTTGTTGCAAAAGCAACCGCACTCGGTCGTAAAGGGGAATATGATAAGCCAATTGAAATGTTGCGCGAGGCATTTGCTGACTATGAAGATTTGCTGGCGATTGCGAGGGCGGCAGAGAATGACGATGTCGAAGCCCGTGCTTCTCTCCACACAGAACATGGAATTTCCACGGTTCACGGTATCCTTCCTGAAAGGTATCTTATTTTGAATACCATTGGAGTGTTCTTGAGAAGGAAAGGTCAATTTGACCTTGCAAAACAAGAATTCGAGAAAAGCTTTGATCTGAGCCACGCGGAAGGCGATATTCGGTGGCAAGCGTCAGCTGCCACGCAAATAGGAACTAGTGTAAGGTATGAAGGAGATATTGCCGCAGCCTATGATCGTATCTATCAAGGCTTGGCTTTGCGGCGCAAACTGAACCAAAAAGGACAGATAGCCTTTAGTTTGCAAGCCTTGGGAATGTTGCAACGTGATGATGGCAAAGAGCGTGATGCAAGAAAAAATCTTAATGAGGCGCTCGTTTTGTGGCAATCTCTTAAAGCAGAAGGTTACTATGCCTCGGTTTATCGAAACTTGGGCTGGGTTGAGTACCTAGATCAAAATTATGATGCCGCTGAAAAATATTATCAACAGGCAGAAGGAATTTATTCCAAACTGAATCAAAATAGAGAAATATCGAATCTCCGATATAAGCAGGGAATGCTCTGGCTGCAAAAAGGTTTACGCTCCCGTGAGCCTGCTCGTACAAAGAATCTTAAATCAACATCAGATATTTTTACAGAAAGTATCAGATTGGGAAGATCAACCTTCGAGTATCTTTATGTTGTGCTAAGTTTGGTGGGCTTAGCACGATTAGCTTTGGTACAAGGCAAATACAAAGACATTTCCAAATTGGAAGAGCAAATAAAACAATTCGAGCAGGAAGGATATCATTTCGAACCCGCGTATGCAGACTTAGAGGAGGTGCTGGGGATGGTTGCAGAGCGTAAATCGTCGCAAGGTTCGAAAATTAACTATAACTTGTTTGATGAGGCAACAGATCATTATTGCAAGATGTTTGTCTATCTCGCGAGGTTTTCGTCAACTAGGTATCGCCAACGCCGCGAATTTCTTCGGGAGTGGCTCCCTAGTTTGGCAGATGACTTACGGCATCGTGCCTGTAAACGCCTGATCGAATGCTGGAAAAGTCATCCCGACTTAGCAGAAAACCATCCTGGGTTTATTGCAACTGTTAAAGCAATGGATGATTTGTAGTAAACTTTAGGGGGCGTTGAAAGTCAAGGCAGGTAATGAAAGGGTCTTATGCAGCAGAAAACATACTTCGACTGGTCTCCTGAAGTACAGGTTGTTTATGGCGCGCTCCGTGCAGCGATCTATGATTTCCGTACCGAGGATGTATATAGCCTGAATAGCCATGCGGCTCGTATTGCTCACTTGGTAGATCAAAGAATGCCTGTCGAGGAGGTTGACCTTGCTGATATTCCTTTTCTGAATTGGCTTCAAAAACTTGATCTCATTAAGTTGAGCAACGACTCGGCTGTTCCCCAATCAAAGCAAGTTGCATCAAGTACTCATCCCCTGAATTTCCTTTGGTTGGAGTTGGGAGAAAACTGCAATCTGGGTTGTTCTCATTGTTATGCAGAGACTCAGAATCCAGCGCTCTATCATCAAAAACGTGCGGCTTCTTCTGGTACTCCGATGACATTGAGCGATTGGAAACAAGTATTACGTCAAGCTTCCGAGTTAGGCTGTCAGGAAGTCCAGTTTACAGGCGGAGAAGTTCTTCTTTACCGCGATCTGTTAAAATTGATTGATGTTGCTCAAACTGACGGCTTTGATTTTATCGAAGTTTATACTAATGGCATGTTGCTCACGGAGCAAAAAGTTAAATCCTTCGCGGAAAAGAACGTTCATTTAGCAGTATCTTTGCATGGAACACACGCCGAAACGCATGATGCTTTAACTGGGTTGCGAGGCAGTTTTGATTACACACTTGCTGGGTTAAGTAGGGCAAAAGAAAACTCTGTTCCTGTGAGGATCGCTGGCGTTGCGGTTGCTGCCAACCAGCACGATATTATCGATCTCCCTACATTTGCCAACAACCTCGGATTTTCTGACGTTCGTTTTGATGTTGTTCGTGAGGTAGGGTCAGGGTCTGAGTCCACTTTGATGCCAGATGACCCCAAGGTCTTAGCAGAAAAATGGCTGACTACTCCCGTGTTTTCTGCAAACCGTGAAGATTATGAGCATAACCTACAATGGAATCCATGCTGGGCGGGTAAGTTGACAATCACGAATACTGGAGATGTCATTCCCTGTATTATGGGGCGTACAGAAGTGATCGGAAACGTAAAAGTGCAACCTCTTCGCGAAATACTCGAAAGTCCAAGGCTGGCATCGCTTTGGGGGCTAACAAAAGATCAAATTGATGTGTGCAGGGATTGTGAGTACCGATATGTATGCGGGGATTGTCGTCCGTTAGCAATCGCCAAGGGCGATTTACATGGTTCCATGCCGCGGTGCACTTATGATCCCCTGAGTGGGCAGTGGAAGTCATTAGCTGGATTAGTAGAAAATATACAATCGGACGAAACTATCCCAACAATTGAACGTGTGATGAAACCGCCCTCAAATGAAATAAATAAATTCGATTGTGAACCAGACAGCGCTCCTACAAAATCCAAACGTACTATTCGCGAACCTAAAAAGCCATACCCTGATGGTTCGAAGACTGAAATCAAAGAAAAGGATGAATCTAAGAGGGACGTTGAAAACGATAAAAAGCATCCGTTGCAAATCAAAAGACGATGATCCAATACGATAAAGTTTGACTGCGACCCTGATAGATAATTTTTCAAAACCATGAAATACAAAACCGACCCAGATGAACGGGTCGGTTTTGTATTTGGCTCATTCCTTTAATCGGCGGGGATCTGGCAGTGTCGACTGTTGGGAGGAGCAATCGTAGGTTTTGTTGAGTTTTCATTTTGAACAGTCTCCTTTGTTGGTTGCATCATACAACAAGATAAACTGTTTCTTGAGTACAACACAGGGACTCTGCAGAGACGATTCAGGTACGCTGTTCCCATCCCTTATAAAAACTATAACTCTCACAATAATATAGGATGTCGTTCCAATACTTGCGACTCTATGAAAAGCCCAATTCACCAGAAATCTGATAAAATGCAAAAGTGACTGACAAAACCTACTCCTGTCAGCCACAGGAGATTTCTTATGTTAGCCACAAGAGTTGGGCGGCGCGGACAGATCGTCCTGCCCAAGGAAGTGCGGACGAAGATCAAGGTTGCGGAAGGCGACCAGATCGCGTTTGTCATTGACGGCGAGCAGGTTGTCATCAAGCCGATCACACACACTTTGCTGGAACTGCGCGGGCGCGTGAAGGTTTCGGGCAAGCAGGATTTCGATTCCATTCGCAAAGAGGTGAAGACCAAACGCGCGGCAAAACGGGGAAACAAGGATGGACGCTGAAACTTTCTTTGCAGATACCAATCTGTTTCTGCGGTATCTCACGGACGATGTCCCTGCTCAGGCGGACTTGGTCGAATCTTTGTTGCAACGCGCGGCAAAGGGGAAGGTAAATCTCGTTACGACGAGCATGGTCATTGCCGAGATCGTCTGGACGCTGGAAAGTTATTACGAACTCGATAAAAAGGAAATCCAGGCGATGGTGTTGGGGATTTTGAACACCGACGGCTTAGACGTGATCGATTCAGATCTGGTCTTGCAGGCGATTGTCCCTTATGCGGATAAAAACGTGGATTTCATTGACGCCTTCAACGCGGCATGGATGGTCAAGAACGATGTGGATCGAATCTACACGTTCGATCAAAAGCATTTCAATCGGTTTGAGGGAATTACGGTGGAATTGCCAGAATAAGGGTACAGCGAGTCCTTCGGGATTTTGACGAGAGATCGTCTCGCTGTGCTCCTGCGAGCATTCCGTTTGACTAAGATTCGACTATAATTCGACTAATGTTTCAACCGAGATATGAGATTACTCACGCCCTGCTCGAAAATATCAAGCGAATTACCAGCCTGACGCAGGCTCTGAACCAGCGGCGGTTTCCGAACACGGTACTTGTCGAACTGCAAAAGGACGCCGAGGCGGTTTCGAGTTTTGCTTCCACTAGCATCGAGGGGAATCCGCTCCCGCTGACGGACGTAAAACGGATTCTCAAAAACGCGCCTCAAAACATCCGCGACAGCGAACGGGAGGTCTTGAACTATAACGAAGCGATGAGAGAGATCAATGGCAAACTTGGCGATGGCGCAATCCCTGTCACGCTGTCATTGATAGTACAAATCCACAAACAGGTGACGAATAAATTATTGCCCGCGTCTCAATCGGGAAAACTGAGAACTGATCCTGTTTTCGTAAATGATCCTCGCTCAGGAACGACGATCTACTGGCCCCCCGACGCCTCCGATGTCTCTGGTCTCGTGAAGGAGTTGATCCTGTTCGTTGAAACCAATATAACCAAAATAGACCCGTTGATTCTGGCTGGTTTATTTCACAAGCAAATGGTGGTCATCCATCCCTTCATGGATGGAAACGGCAGGACCACGCGCCTGCTTACCAAGGTTTTGCTTGCCAACATGGGGTTGAACACATTCAACTTGTTTAGTTTCGAGAATTACTATAACCAAAATGTGACCCGCTATTTTCAAACGGTTGGCGTGCGGGGAAACTACTACGAGATTGCGAACGCAATTGATTTCAGCCCCTGGCTGGAATATTTCACAGGCGGCATCATTGACGAACTTCTGCGCGTGGAAAAAATCCTGCCGCGTTCCAGCAAAAGTCCGCAAGATGAACTCAAGCCATATCACCAACAAATCCTTGATTTCATCAAAGATAAAGGCTATATCACAGACAAGGACTATGCAGGCTTGGCGAATCGAGCGCGACCGACCCGCAGGCTGGATTTCAATAAATTGATCGAAATGGGGTTAATCAAACGCGAGGGAAAAGGCAAGAATACGTATTACAAGTTGAAGTAAGAACTCACAAGAAGATTCCTTGCTATCTTTATAGGGATGTTGGCCATCCCTACCAAACTCTCAAAATCGCTTCTCTCGGAATTGGAAGCCTGATTCATCCACGCCAAAAACTCAGTATTCCCCCTTCGGCGCTGGTGGCTACATCTTCGCCAGCAATTCCGCCTTCTTCTTCTGGAATTCCTCTTCCGAAACGATTCCCTTTTTGCGCAACTCATCCAGCTTCGCGATCGTGGAAGGGATGTCCTCTTCGCGTTTGCGGTCCACGTTGACCTCGTCAAAGCCAAGTTTTTCTTTGGCGTTCAGCATCGCGGTTTTGAATCTCACGGGATCGCTGATCCGTTGAAAGAGATTCACGCCTAATTCGCTCGCCGTCAGGATCTCGATGTCGCCGAAATCGAACAGCCTCCCGAAGAAGGATTGGCTCATTTTCACGTCGTTGACTTTTTCGATGGAGGAATCAACAACGTTTTTGTTCAGCACGCCTGAGATCTGGATCACGCGTCGGTTCGTGACGATGTAATCACGGTTATACCAAACGAGAATGTCGCGCGCCATCCCGCCTAGTGGCACCAGCACAATGACGAATCCAATCGCGGCGAGGGGATAGAAAGTTGTCGCGGCAATGACTCCCGCGAGCAACACTAATGTCAATATGATCTCCAAAAGGATGTTACTGAACAGGACAAACCAATGCTGGCGCGCCACCAGCACGATCTTTTCGTTTTGTCCCATCAGTCCCTGAATGTAATTCTTTGCCATGGTTTTCTCCTGATGAACAGCGAATCTCCTCGGGATTTTAACGAGAGATCGTCTCGCTGTCCTTCCACAAAACTACTTCAACCCCAACTTTTGCCTGATGAACTTTCTTACTGTCCCTGCCGCGGCGTAGGCGGATCGAGCGTCTTCCTTTTCTGCCGTCTCGCCGGGGTAGCGTCCGCGCACGGCATAACGTTCCATCGTAACCAGGTCGGCGCGTAGCATTTCAAAACTACTGTCAATTTCTTCGCAGAGCAACATCAATTCGACTAAATTGTGAATCTTTGGGATGTGTTTGTCGTTTTCCTGCAACACGGCTTTGAGATACTTCTCAGCACATTGCTGGGAATGAAAACAGACGGCATCATAATTTGGAGACTTGCGAGCGCGCGATTCACGTCCCGCCGTGAGGAAATCCCCTTCGGCTTTTTTGACCCATTCAGTTGTTGCGGACTTCATATAAAACCTTCCCCTCTTTTACAACATCACGCAGAAACCAATCGCCCATTTTCATTCGCTCTGCCAGATATTTTGGGGTGTGGACGATTAAGTCCAGCCCGAAGCGATATTCGATCTGCTGGCAGATTTGAATGGCTTGCTGCACGTCTCTGAGAGGCGTATCCATCACCACCAGCATATCCACGTCACTATCGGGGCGTGGATTCCCGCGCGCGTATGAGCCGAAAAGAATAATTTTCTGCGGCTTGAACTTTTCCACGATCTGTTCCACGACTTGGTCAATGGCTTCCTGTGGAACGCGCTTGCGCTTGTCAATGGTAGGGACGTTTACGAGTGCCATCGTGAGTCCATTATACAACTTCTTTTATCAGTTGCTCTGGTGACGTGCTGTTGTCATTGTTCAAATCCATCCACGCCAGAAACTCGACATTCCCCTTCGGTCCCAACAGCGGACTCTTGATCAGCCCGCGTATGCCGAAGCCTTCGTTTTGGGCGAAACTCAAAACATCAAGCAACACTTGCTTATGAATCTCCGGGTCGCGGATCACACCGTCGCCGCGCGAGACATCCTTTTTCCCGGCTTCAAATTGGGGCTTGATGAGGGCGATAACATGTTCCACTTTCCACTTTCTATTCTTCATTTGTAAAGCGGAAAGTGGAAAGTGGTCGGACCATTTCTTCACCACCGGCAACAAAATCTTCAACGAAATAAACGAAGCATCTATCGTTACGAGATCAACTTTTTCTGGCAATGACTCGACATACCGCGCATTGGTCTCCTCCATCACAACCACGCGCGGATCGTTGCGGAGTTTCCAGTGCAGGATGCCCTTGCCCACGTCAATCGCGTAGACTTTCGCCGCGCCGCGTTGAAGCAGGCAATCGGTGAATCCGCCGGTGGACGCGCCGACATCCGCGCAGACAAAATCTTTCACGTCGAGGTTGAACGATTCGAGCGCGCCATCTAATTTTTTGCCGCCGCGTGAGACGAAGCGCGGACCGGAGTCCACTGTCACGGTGGATTCGCTGTCCACGGACGCTCCAGACTTCAACGCGACCTGATCCGCCACACGGACTTGTCCCGCCATGATGAGGGCTTGCGCCTTGGCGCGCGATTCGGCGAGTCCGCGCTCGACCAGTAATACATCCAAACGAATTTTTGGCATGAGCGTATTGTATCAATTTCTATTGCGCGCCCCTCTCACTTCACGTTTGAACACTGTTCAGGCGCAAAGTGAACTTTGCGGTACGGATTTTCAATCCCGAATCAGTTCGTTAATTCAACGATCAGCGTGTCCAGCGCCAGATCGAGCGTGGACTGCCCGGTCTTGACCCGCTCGTCGATGCGCAGTAATTTTCGATAGATGCTTTCAAGCGATTCGATCGAAAAGCGCCCAGCCTGTCCCGTCGTCTTCTCTGCCACAAACGGATGCACACCCAGCGCGCGCGCCACATCATCCTTGTTTCCGCGTCCGTCGAGGATTTCTCGCGCTTGAATTAACAGGCGAAACTGTCGCACCACCATCCCCCACAGTGAAAACGGGTCTTCGGTTTCGAGCAGACGATGCAAAAGATGCTGTGCCGACTTGCCGTTGCCGCTCGATAACGCGTCGACGAAATCGAACACCGATTGCTGTGACGTGACGATGCACACCGCTTCCACATCCGCGACGTTGACCTGCCTCGCCCAATTGACGTACGCCAGCAACTTCGAGATTTCCATCCCCGCCTGACGCGTGTCCACGCCGACCATGTCTTTGAGCATTTCCGCGGCGCGCGGCTCGATTTGCCCGCCTTGTTGTTTGGTTTCGTTGACGATCCAGCCTGTCATGTCTCTGAGTTTGGGGAGCATGAAGGCTTTGGTTTGAATGGATTTGTTGTTTTTCTCCGCCCATTTCACCAGCCAGTGTTTGTCCGCTTCTTTTGGTTCAACGGATTCGTACATCGCAATCCGAGTCGTCTCTGGCGCTTTTTCGATGAATTCGATAAATTTCTTTCTTGAAGAAGCGTTGTTATATTTCGAAGATGGATTCGCTAGCAAGACCAACCGTCGCTTGGCGAGGAACGGCATGGCGTTGACGGCGGTGTTCAAGTCCGTTTCGCTCATCGAACGCGCGTCGAGGCGCGCCGTGTTCATGTCCGCGCTGGTGGGATCGGTGAAGTCGGAGTCGAAATCCTTGAGCTTGCGCGAGATGGCGAATTCGTCGTTGCCAAAGAGGAAGTAGAGGTTGGGCATGGGGAAAAGGATGAAGGATGAATTATGAAAGATGAAGAAAGTGGAGATGCAAGTTACGAGATACGAGATGCAAGTTGCGAGATACGAGTTACAAGTTACGTGTGTACTTGTTTACCTGTTTCCGTGTTTACTTGTCTACCTGGTTACAACTCGATGAATGCCTTTGCGAACAAGCCGAACATCCACGATCTGCATGTTGCCCAAGTCCGCTTCGGTGGTGATGTGTTTTTGGAGCCAGGGTCCAAGCGGGCGGCTCAAGAGATAGCCGAAGAGGGCGAGCATCAACGCAAAAGGAATCAGCCCGACGCGCCAAAAGGTGGAACGCGCTCCACGCAGGGGCATCCAGGCAAACGTCGCGGGAAGAAGCGTGGCGGCGACCAGATTGGTCCCGCATCCCTCGTGGACGGCGAGTCCGCTTTCGCCCGCGTTGAGTCGCGTATGCGCTTCGTTCGCGCAGGCGATCACGTCGTCGGTGGGAACGTCGCCGAGCAGAAAAAATCCCGTCGGGTTGGAATGTCCCGCCATGGATTGGTTTTTATATTTGCGCGCGAGCAGATGAAGCGTGGCATGTTCGAGCGCGTGGTTTCGTCGAGTTTCGAGAATGAGGGGAAGGTCGAGGATCATGCGATGATTATACACCGCAGGATTTATGGAAGTAGATAGGCAAGCAAGGTAAATGGCAATGCGGCAAACCCGCCTTTGATGATGACGCGTAGCGCCTGACGCCGCATTTGTTGCAACTCTGATTTGTCTTGGATGCGTTCTATTGTGTCGGAGGTATGGCGCAGACCGCGCGAGGCGAGCAATACTCAGGTTTTGTCGAGGGCTTGAATATAGCTGGTGGTCGCCGCGCTGAACATGAAGAACAACGGCAAACGCCAAAGCGGATGTATATCGAATATGACGAGCGTGGCTAACACAGCCAGCGTGAAGACAAAATACCGCGCGGCGAATCGTTCGCGCTTCTTTCTCTCTTTCGGGCTGATATTCGGTAGGCAGACAGCTCCCACCGCTCCTTTAGGATGTGCGGAAAAATTGTCAGTCATGGGAGGTGTGAAACTGAGGTTTCATCGGTTGACGCGAATTCTCACATTCTAACAAGTTTTACAGGAACCCGATGAGATGTGAAGGGAAGGGGAGCGGCGAACCAGGCATGTAATAACCCGGGTCTCCCGTACTTAAACGGGAAAGAGCCTCACCAGAAAAGGCACACACCTGCCCTGGCGGGCGGCGCCAGGGCGGCACAAAGAGATTGGATTCCTTGAACCCTTCCTTTGTGACCGTCGTGTCCTTTGTGTTTGAATAAACAGGGCTTACGCAGTTGGCGGGCAGTTGTACTGCCGCCGCCGCAGCGCAACCACGGCGCAACAGGTTCAATTGCGTAAGTCCTAAAAAGAATTCCCGTTAAAAACGGTAGAGTCAACAACCCTCTTTGCCACAGAGGACCCAGAAACCTCGGAGAGTTCTTTACCGTTTCTTTTGGAACTTCGCGATGAAATCTTCGTATCCTTGCTTCACTTCAGCCGCGGGTTCCCCGCCATCGAAGTTGAGGAAAACCTTGAACGCGGCATTCCCTCGCGTGTCGAAGAATTGGAAAGACAACGATTCGTGTTTATCGAGATGACTCGGTTTGCGGAAGGCAAACACAGAAGCCAGTTCCCAGCCGCGAATGTGCATATCGAGGGTGTCGGTCCGGATATTCAAAAAGCCGTCTTTGTTGAAAAATTTTCCAAACTGACCGAACACCTCGACCGTGGTCGCGCCGTTCGACACGATGACGGTCACTTTGCCTAGCGGCTCGAACGCGCGGATGATTTCCTCCCAGCGCGAACCATCCAGTTCGCGGGCAGTGTCGCCTTCAAGCGCGCGCAGGATGTCCACTTCGGGGATGCGCAGTTGATGCGCAAGCATGAGGGTCATCTGTGAGCGGTCTTCATTGTAGGCTTCACGAATGGCGTCGAGACGTTCGTCCGCTGTAAGATCTGGGCTGAGAGGGGCGAAGGTTGTAAACATGTTGTATCCTTTTCATCGATGTATGAAGACAGGGTTTCTAATTTAGGGCTTACGCAGTTGGCGGCAGTGCAACTACGGCACAACAGGTTCAACTGCGTACGTCCTATAATTCTTGAATGGGCGCAAGTATAGTGATATTAACTCTGCGAATCCAGACACGAGGATGATCTTTGAATTCCATGACGGTGATGGCGGATTTCACCCTGGTTGATTCTTGCGAAAAATCCCGCTCATTTGAACGGGATTTTTGCGACATTACTTTGAAGTTTTCACTATCTGCCTTGCCACTTGCATCAACTCATGCGCGGACCTCAGTGTCCCCTCGCCGACTTCGCCGAGCATTTGCGAGAGTTCGAGCAGACGCGGCTCACCGTCGAGCCGTTCGACGCGCGTCAGCGTGCGATTGCCTTGGATCAATTTCTGCACTTGATAATGCTCGTCGCCAAAGACAGCCAACTGCGGAAGATGAGTCACGCAGAACACTTGATGCGACCGCGAGAGATTCCACAACTTTTGACCAACCGTCATGCCCACGCGCCCGCCGATGCCCTGATCAATTTCATCGAAGATCAACGAAGGGACTTCATCGGCGCGCGCCAAAACATTTTTGAGTCCCAACATCAAACGCGACGTTTCGCCGCCTGAGGCGATCTTTGCCAACGGCTTGAGTCCCTCGCCAGGGTTCGGCGCGATCAAAAACTCGACGCGGTCAATGCCGTTCTGGTCAAACCCAATGCGCGGACCGCCGTTCAGCGGCACGCCGTTCGGGTCGGGCTTGGTCTGAAAGTCCACGCCAAACTTCGCGGCGGACATTTTCAGATCGTTGAGTTCGTTTTCGATGCCGCTTCCCATTTTTGTGGCGGCAGACTTGCGTTTTTCTGATAGCGCCAATCCCTGCTTGCCCAACTTCTCAAGCAACTTTGCTTCATCCAATTCCAATTCATCAATTCGATCCGCCGCGCCCGTGATGGTTTCGAGTTGTTTGCGCGCGTTCTCGCCCGAGGCGATCACCGCGGGAATGTTCCCGCCATATTTGCGCGTGAGCGAATGGATCAAGTCAAGTCGTTCTTCCACTTCATCGAGTCGCTTCGGGTTGAACTCGATCTCTTCCAAATAATCGCGCAGGTTGTGAACCACATCCGAGATCGTTTCGATCAACACTTCGGCTTGATTCGCCAACTCGCTTTGCGCCGAGTCGATTTTTGCGAGCGCGTGCAAGGCTTGCGCGGCTTGCCCGATCAGATCCGTTGCGGCGGGCGTCTCAGGCGAGCCTTCTTCCAACACAGCCAACGCCTCTTGCGCGTTCTGCGCCAGCGACTCAGCATTCGCGAGTCGGTCGCGCTCCTTGCGCAGTTCGTCATCTTCGCCCGCCTTCAATCGCGCGGCTTCGATCTCCTCTGCTTGATATGTGAGAAACTCCACGCGCCGATCCGCATCGGCTTGCGCTTTTCGCAACTCATTCAACTCGTGACGCACGCCAAGCAACGCGTGATACGTCTGACGATAATCGCTGAGGGGACGCGAAACTTCAGCGAAGCGGTCGAGCAGACCCAAATGGGCGCGTGAATCGAGAAGCGATAGATGTTCCGCTTGTCCGTGAATGTCCACCACCAGCGATCCAATTTCTTTTAAAAGAGAAACGCTCACCGTCCGCCCGTTGACGCGCGCCACACTCCGTCCCTCTTTGCGGACTTCGCGCATCAGCACCACATAATTCGGATCGTCCATCAATTCTTCGCGTTGCAGGATGGAGTGCACCGCTTCTCTTTCGGGACCTTTGAGCTGGAACACACCCTCGACGAACGCGGCATCTGAATCGGTGCGCACGAAGGTCGTGTCCGCTTTGCCGCCGATGAGCATGACGACCGCATCGAGGATGATGGACTTGCCCGCGCCCGTCTCACCCGTGAGGATGATGAGCCCAGGACCAAAACGCAGATCGAGTTTGTCTATGATCGCAAAGTTGTGGATGTGAAGTTCGGTTAGCATGGTTAAGTTTTATCTGAACAATTGGATTCCAGAAAGTCGTGTGTACACAATGGGAGTGGCGATCACAAGATAGATGACCTGAAAGACGATGCCGAAGATATCAAAGATGAAAATTTCCAAGACGATGATCGGCAATGCGCCCAATACGACCGCAACCGCGATCGTGATGAATAACGACCGCGAGCGCCTTTTCCGCGTGATCAAGCGCACGCCTTCCGCGATGATCACACCTGCTGTCGGCGCGCCTGCGGCAATGAGGAACCATCCGAAGAAGCCGATACTGCCAATCATGGTGACCAGGAACGAAGCCACACCCGAGAGAAACCCAGCCACAATGAAACCCAAGACGTAGTCGTACCATGCGGATGTATCGAAGGTTTTTTTTCGTTCACGCACGCAATCCTTGCACATGTAACCCGTCGGCGTGCCGACCGCGCATGAAGTGCAGATGGGACGTTCGCAACGCTTGCATCGCAAAGTCGTTTCGCGGGTTGGATGGTTATAGCAATACAAGGTTTCGATTGTTTCAGTCATCTCTATTTTTTACCACGAAGTACACGAAGGTCACTAAGGTTGGACGAATGACAAACGGATCGCCTTTCCATAGATTTTCCCTTTGTGTACTTGGTGTCCTTCGTGTTTAAAGAATTTCATCTCGGCATTCCCAGCGAGTTCTCGTTCATGTGCGCGGTGAGGTTGCGATAAAAATATCCAGGGTCGCCGAAGCGGACGAACTGCGCGTTGATGTCTGCCGCGCGCGCGTCTATGTGATCGTCTTCCATCAACGTGATCGGCGACTGACCATCCACGCTTAGCACGGCATTTTCGCTTTTTGGCGTCATGGTCACTGTCGAGCCTTCAGCCAGCACGACCGCGCGATCCACTGAAAGATGCGGCGCGATCGGCACGAGCAAAATATTGCGCAACTTCGGCGGCAGGATGGGTCCGCCCGCCGCGAGGGCGTAGGCAGTTGAACCCGTCGGAGTCGAAGCGATCAATCCATCCGCAAGATAACGGGTGAGCAGGCTTCCATCCACTGAAGCGGTGAGATGCACGGGTCGCAAATTCGCTCCGCGCCCGACCACCACTTCGTTCAACGCGTACCACTCGCCCAACGACTCGCCCGCGCGGATGTGCTCGGTGCGAAGCATCATGCGCTTCTCGATCCACGCCTCGCCGTTGAACAATTTGTCAAAGTACTCGCGCCACTCGCGGCGATCTACTTGAATGAGAAAACCGAGCCTGCCCAAATTGACTCCGAGGATCGGCACGCCGCTCGGGGCGCAGAGATGACCCGCGCGCAAAACGCTTCCATCTCCGCCCGCGATGATGAGCATATCGAACTCGCCGCCGCGCACGCGCTTACGCAAATCTTCATCGTAGATCGAACCGCAAGGCGCATCCATGCCTTTGCTTTTCAAGTACGCAGACATCGCTTCCGCTTCGGTCACGGCTTCGGGCATTTTCTGATGCGCGGTGACGACGGGTCGCTTGGGGATGAACGATTCGGGCATGGCGGTATTATAAAGTATACAGGTACACAAGTAGACAGGGATACGCGTTACGAGATACGAGATACAAGTTACGAGTTACGACTTGTTTACGTGTTTACTTGTTTACGTGTCTACTTGTCTCCGTGTTTACTTCCTTCACGCCAGACTCTGATCGCAAACGGATCGAAACCCGCATCTTTTACAACGGGACGCCTGCTCGTGCGACCTTGGGACTTCTCGCTTCATCCCATCGCGCTTCATCTCGGTGATCAACTCCAACAGGGATTGTTCCAACTCGTTTGTGTACTCCACTGAAAAATCTTTATCCTCATAATGGACGATCCCATGCGGCGGACGTTTGCCGTACGTTTTCTCGACCAATAAACAATACGATGCCAATTGATAAATGTGCGAGTCATATGGCGCTTCGGGCGCGCGTCCTGATTTCACTTCGACGGGGATGATCTTTCCATTTTGTTCCACGAGATAATCGGGTTTGCCTGTCAACTCCAACGCGGCGTAGAACAGCGGCTTCTCCAATTTGCTCCAGCCGCGCGTGTCGGTGTAGATGACGCGTCCGCCTGGCAAGCCTGCTTCGCTCCGCTGGCGATTGGATTGCCAGAAGAAGAGGAGGGCGAGGAAGAGGAGGGCGAGGGCAAAGTAGAGCATTGGAGAATTAGAGAATTAGAGAATTGGAGATTGTGTGTTTGTTTGAATGGATGAGTAAGAGAGTGAGATGAAAAAATCGGTGAAAATCTGTGTAAATCCGTGGCTAAAGGATTTGTGCGGTGCAATAGGCGACTAGCAGGATTAGCGCGAGCATCAACAGGATCAACCCAACCGTCCGCGCGAGGGTGGAGGCGAGGACTTTGCGTCCGTGCTGGCGGTGGAGTTCGGAGCCTGTCGCCATTTCGGCTTGGTTCTCGGACTCGACTCCCTGCTTCTTATACCACCACGCGCGGCGGCAGTAGAGGTAGTTCCCGATGTCTGATGAGCGGATGACAGCCACAGGGGAAGTATAGCACAAATTTTCTAATTTTTCCGAGACGCTTCGACTACGGTCTTCGTCTCCGCTGTCGCTTCGCTCAGACCTCCGCTCAGCGCGGATGTGTAACCTCCTTTGTGAAAAACTTCTCACCCATTTTGCGAAAACTTTCCTTGAGCGATTTTTGTTCGTGAGGATAATACAGGTAGAAATTAATTTGCGTAGTTGGCGCTCTCTTGCGCCAACGGATGCCGACAATGGCGCATTAGAGAATGCGCCCTACGCAACACAAAGGAGATGCCGAGATGCCTAACGAATTGCGAGTCAAATTTTGGGGAGCGCGCGGGAGTTATCCCACCCCGGGCGCGGGGACGATCAAGTATGGAGGGAACACAGCCAGCGTCGAGGTTCGCGCGGGCGAACGGACGATCATCCTCGACGCAGGGACGGGAATCATCCCGTTGGGTCGTGAGTTGGCGCGGACGAAGCGGGCGGGCGAGCTTCTGTTGCTGTTCAGCCATTTGCATCACGATCACACGCAGGGGTTTCCGTTCTTTGTGCCAGCATATATGCCGAGTACGAAACTGCACATCTACGGACCCGACGGTACGCACGAATCATTGAAAGGCGTGTTGGAACACAATCAATCCGCTGAGACGTTTCCAGTTGGGTTGCGCGATATGGCTTCGTCGAAGGATATTCAAGCGGTGCGCGAGTCGCAGGTCATCGTTTGGGATACCGAGGGAGTCCGCGCGGCTGAGTCAGCTGTCGGGTCGGATGAAGAAGCGGTCGTCATCCGCATTCACAAATCGTACGCGCATCCCGGCGGAGTGTTCGTCTATCGAATCACTTGGCGCGGAAAATCTGTCGTCTATGCTACAGATACGGAGGGCTATGTGGGAACGGATCGCAAGCTTGTGCAATTTGCGCGGGATGCGGATGTGCTGATCCACGACGCGCAATATTTGGAGGAACATTATCGTGGACAGTTGGTGGGCTTTCCGTCCACGCAGGGATATGGACATTCGACGGTGACGATGGCGTGCGAAGTTGCCGCGGCGGCGGAGGTGGATAAGCTGGTGTTGTTCCATCACGATCCTTCGTATGACGACGCGATGATCGCGGGAATGGAACGGACGGCGAAAAGTCTGTTCGAGGATTCGGCGGCGGCGTATGAGGGGTTGGAGATTGCATTGCAATTACAAAAGCCCTCACCCCTACTCCTCTCCCACAGGGAGAGGGAAACGAAGGCGGTACAATATGCTGAAAATGGATGAGATCAGGAAGGACAACACTCGCAATCTGCTTGCGGACATCGAACTGTTCGCAGGGCTGACGCTGACTCAACTCGATTGGGTTGCGCAACACGCGCATCGCCGCATCTTCGAGGCGGGACGCAACGTGATGACCATCGAACAGCCTGGCGAGGCGGTGTATATCATCTTGCATGGTACGGTGAAGATTCACATCGAGCAAGGCGAACGGGATGTGATTCTTTCGATACTGGGAAGCGGCGATTTACTTGGCGAGATGAGTCTGATTGACAGCATCGGTCGCTCTGCCAGCGCGGTGACATTGGAAAGCAGTCTGATGTTGTGGATGGACAGAACTACGTTCAATTACCTGCTCGATAACTTCCCGCCTGTTGCGCGGAACTTGGTAAAGATTTTATCCGCGCGTGTGCGGTTATCGGATCAACTCATTCAAGCGTTGGCAACGTTAGATGTGAACGGACGTGTGGCGCGTCAACTGCTGGCGTTTGCCGAAAAATATGGGCATGAAAAAGACGGTGTGACGCAGATCCGCATCACGCTGACGCAAGGAGATATCGCCGATCTCGTCGGCGCGTCGCGGAAGAGAGTCAATCAGGCGATGGTGATGTTCAAGGAGCAGGGCTTGATCGATAATCTCGATGGCAGGATCGGGATAAAAGATAGCGAGGGGTTGGCGAGGTATTGCAGGTAGTTTGTTAGTTGGGTGGTTTGTTGGTTGAGTAGTTTGGTATCGGATAGTCTGCGGGTTTGGGCTATCCAACTATTTGAATCTCAGACCATTCGGCTATAATTTCCCTATGCGTGATATTCGTTTTTATCATCTCGTCATTCAACTAGGGGAGAGGAAATAATAAAAGACAAAATGAGACTATTACCTAACACTATGGTTCTCATTGTCCAAGACGCATGGGAATCTCTTCCCGATTATCTTCTAGTCGCGACAAAAGGCAGCATCGCAAGGGCGATGTCCTATAAAGAATATGAGGATTACTGCAGTGACAAAATTAGTAAGGACCTTATAGACAATCACCTTCAGCAGGTTGGACTATGGATGGCGTATGGAAGGCAATATCCATTCATATTCATTGATGTTGCTCCCCCTTCTAAATCACTGGAGGGTAGTTTTTATGTAAATGATTGCCAGATTGGAAAAGTAATCATTTTAGATAGTCGTTTTTTTCAGGTAATTGAAGATTTCCATGCTGCATAGTTTTTGCAATGCAGATCTGAAAGATTCCTCTATAAACCTGTCAGGTATTTTTGTATCAAACGGTATAATCGCTCTCTATGAGCGATTTTCGTTTTTATCATCCCATCGAAGTCCGCTACGGGGATTTGGATCCGCAGGGACACGTCAACAACGGGAAGCATCTCACCTATTTTGAGCAGGCGCGGATCGCGTATTTGATCGAGTTGGGACTGTTCACGAAAGACCAATCGTTTATGGAGATCGGCGTGATTCTAGCGGATGTTCACATCACGTATCTGGAGCCTGTTTATTTCGGGCAGAACATCAAGGTTGGAGTGCATGTTGCGAAGTTGGGGAACAAGTCCATGACGTGGGAGCAGAATATCGTGGATACGGATTCGGGCAGGGAAATTGCCAAAGGCGAAGTGGTGATGGTGACGTATGATTATCGCGCCGAGAAGACGATTCCCGTTCCACAGGAGTGGCGAGAGAAAATTATGGAGTTTGAAGGTTAAAAGGTTTGAAAGTTGGAAAGTTCGGTGGTCGAGTAGACACGAGCGATAGCGAGAGTCGTATCGAGACCACCACGTCGTAAAGAAATTTTTGTTGCAAGATTACACTTGAAGCGTGTTGGTTTCGATACGGGCTTCGCAAAAACCGCTCAGCCCTACTCAACCAGCGAGGCTCTTTGAAAAGGGAACATGAAATCAAAGTCCAAAAAACATTCGCCACTGAAAGACAAACCGCTTCGGTATGCTGGACAATCGCTTCAGGAACAAATCGATGATAAGATTTTTGATGTCGTGTATTGGTTCTTTGTTCCAATAGGAAGTTTAATTTTTGCAATTGCAGATTGGATAAGATATCTAAATCCTCAACAACCTACGCATCCAATACTTATTACAATCGTAACAATATTTCTCATAGGATGGGGATTCTATAAATTCATCACTGAAAGAAATGACATTAAAAGATTGAAGATGGCGAGAGATGGAGAAAAGCTTGTTGCAGAGGGACTTCAAGAAATGATAAAACAAGGGGCAACTGTTCTCAATGATGTCCGTGGAGATCAATTCAACATTGACCATGTTGTTGTATCAAAGAACGGAATATACTTGATAGAAACCAAAACATTCTCAAAACCCGCAAAGAAAGAAGCAAATATTTCTTTTGACGATGAACATGTATTTGCTGATGGTTTTTTGATCGACCGAAACCCAATCCAACAAGCAAAAGCATTGGCAAAATGGCTTCAAGAATTATTGATGGAAAGTACTGGAGTGAAATTTACGATCCGCCCCGTTGTATTATTTCCAGGGTGGTTCATTGAGCCAATGAAACGCGGACAAGTAGTTTGGATATTGAATCCAAAAGCTTTGCCCACATTTATTTCTAACGAACCAATTTCATTGAAAGATTCGGATGTGCATTTAGCAGCATTTCATCTTTCGAGATACGTTCGCACTTTTACACCTAAAGAAGGATAATAATATGTCACTCCCAACTATTGATACAACCCATTTCACCAAATTTCTCGTTGACTTGCTCAACATCCCCTCGCCCACTGGGTTTGCGGAGCCTGCGATTTCGTTTGTCGAAAAGGAATTGTCGCAGTATAAGCAATTGGAATTGTCGAGAACTCGCAAGGGCGCATTAGTGGCGAAGTGGAAAGTAGAAAGCGACTTGCCGCCTGTTGCATTGACCGCGCATGTGGATACGCTTGGCGCGGTGGTGAAGGAAATTAAATCAAGCGGACGGCTGAAGTTGAGTCGCATTGGCGGGGTGCAGTGGCCCACGATTGAAACCGAAGGCGTGTGGGTGTTCACAGCGTCGGGCGAGAAGATTCGCGGCTCGGTGTTGATTGACAATGCGTCGGGTCATATTTTTGGGGGGACAGACACTCCGCGCAATGACGATCACATGGAAGTGAGACTCGACGCGCGCACAACATCTGAAAAAGAGACGCGCGAGTTGGGAATCAACATCGGCGATTGCGTGGCGTTCGATCCGCGCGTTGAGGTCACGAATGGATTCATCCGCTCGCGGTTCCTCGACGACAAGGCGTGTGTGGCGAATCTCGCAGCGGCGATCAAGTCGATGGCCGAATCAGGCCGAAGTCCGAAAAGAAGCGTGTACTTCCACATCTCCAATTATGAGGAGGTGGGTCACGGCGCGTCGGCGGGAATCCCATCCGATGTGGCGGAGTTGGTCACGGTGGATATGGCGGTCGTCGGCGCGGGGCAGGAGTCGGATGAATTCAGCGCGACGTTGTGCATCAAGGACAGCGGCGGCGTGTATCACGAGGGCTTGAATAAAAAGTTGCGCGCGCTCGCCGAGAAACATGGCATCGCGTATAAGACCGATGTGTATCCGTTTTACGGTTCGGATGGCGAGGCGTTCTGGCGCGCGGGCGGCGATGTGGCGCTGGCGTTGATCGGGCCTGGCATCGACGCGTCGCACAATTACGAACGCGCGCACATGGACGGGTTGAACGCGACGACGAATTGGATCCTGGCGTATTTACTTGATTAAACACAAAGGACACGAAGGTCACTAAGGTTGGACGAACGACGAGCGGATCGCCTTTCCACAGATTTTCCTTCGTGCACTTTGTGTCCTTCGTGGTGAGAAAAAATGAAACTCGACGCAGGATTACCTCCCACTGGATTGAAAGACGTCCCCGCGATTGCGAAAGCCGCGGAGGAAATCGGATTCGACGCGCTGTGGACTCAGGAGACTCAACACGATCCCTTCCTGCCCTGCGCGTTGATCGCCGAACATACCACGCGTCTTCACTTCGGGACGGCTGTCGCAGTTTCCTTCGCGCGTTCCCCCGCAAACATCGCCTACACCGCCTGGGACTTAGCCGCGCAATCGGGCGGACGATTCACCCTCGGGCTTGGCACGCAGGTCAAAGCGCACATCGAGCGGAGGTTCGGTCAGGCGTGGCCCGAGTCGCCTGTGAAGAAATTGCGCGAGCAGATCCAAGTCATCCGCGCGTTTTGGGATTGCTGGCAGAACGGCACAAAGTTGAATTTTCGCGGGGAGTATTACAAGATAACTCTCATGTCTCCTTTCTTCAACGCAGGAGCTATCGAACATCCAAATATTCCGATTTATATTGCTGGAGTCAACACAGGCTTGGCAAAGCTTGCAGGCGAAACGTGTGAGGGGTTCCTTGTGCATCCATTTAATACGCCGCGCTATTTGAAAGAAGTGATGTTGCCTGCGATTGAAGAGGGCGCAAAAAATACAGACCGCAAGCAGAAAGATGTATCCGTTTCGGTGACCGCGTTCGTTGCGACGACTCCCGAGGAGATGAATTTCGCCCGCGCGCAGATCTCGTTCTACGCATCCACACCATCCTACCGCCCCGTCATGGACTTACACGGCTGGACTGGCGTCGCGGAGACATTGTCCGCGCACGCGGCGAAAGGCGAATGGGCTGAGATGCCGATGCTCATCACGGATGAGATGTTGAACGAGTTTTGTTTGGTGACAGAAGAAGACAAATTAGCAACCGAATTGAAAAAACGCTATGATGGAATCGCGGATCGGCTGACTCTGTACACTCCTTTTGTGGCTGGGGAGAGGGATGAGTGGTGGAGAGGGTTGGCGAAGGAATTCAATTAACCACACCTTGCAAAGTGTCGTAGAATCGAAATTATGAAAATATTCAATGATGGTATTCAAAATCATTGGGAGAAGATTGCCCCTCTGCTTAATATTCGTAATGACCGCGAATATGAAATGGCTGTTAAGAGAATGAACGAGCTTTTGGACAAGATTGGTACGAACGAAAAACATCCGCTTTATAGTTTTCTGGATGTACTTGGAACACTCATCTTCATTTATGAAGAAAAAAACTTCCCTGTTGCCAAGAGAAGCTATGAATGAAATAATTGAAATCCCGCTTATTGAAAAAAGTATAGGTTACGAGTTTAATCAGGATGAAAGCAATGAAACAATTGGAATACCGAAAACCTTGATTCCTGTTCAGTTTCACAAAAGCAAAGATCTATATGCAATCAAGATCAAAGATAACTCCGCTAAAGAAGCTTTATTATTGCCTGAAGATATAGCAATCCTGAAAAGAATACGAACGCAACCTCAAAATGGGGATTTTGTAGTTTATCAAAATAATGATCAAATAAAATTCGGATATTATTTCAAACTCAAAAACGGACACGAGCTCCAGCCTATACACCCTCAACTCAAAACCACTGAAATTAATTCTACAAACGAAATCAATTTTATTAGCCAGGTAATTCTTGTAGTAAGGAATGTAATTACTGATTTTCCTTTAGAAGACGAAGAGATTCCGATTGCGTTTAATAATCGCTTTCAAGTCTTTCACAACAACATCAAAGGGATTATTCGCAAAAAACGACAAATAAAAGTGATGCGAGTTGTAGCGTTCTTTTTGGGAATAGTATTATTAATTTGGTTCATTACAAATATCTTTACCTTGAATTGGCCTAACTGGACAGGTTTTCAAAGTAAAACTCTTTGGGATTGGCTTGAATTATTAATTATTCCAGCGGTCATCTCGTTTGGTATCTTCCTATTAAACCGAAGTCAGCAACTTAACGAACAGATGAAAACCGAGGAGGTCGCTAGAGAAAATGCCTTACAACAGTATCTAGACAAAATGACAGAACTATTATCTGAAGAAAATCAAAGGTTGGCGACTAATAACAGCGAGCAACGTTACATGGCCCGCACAAGAACACTGACAGTATTACGAGGATTAGATGGGGAAAGAAAAGGTATTGTTGTTAGATTTTTACATGAGGCCACCCTGATACAAGGCAGTGATGATGATGTAAAGATTCTGTTAGTTGGAAGCGATTTGAGTTACGCAAATTTATCAGGCACAACTCTAAAAGAAATAAACCTGAATGGAACAAATCTATACTATGCAAATATGGAAAATTCAGATCTTTCAAGTTCTTATCTAAAAAACAGTTTCTTATCTGGCGCAAGTTTAGCTAGAGCTAATTTATCAGGTGCGAACTTAAGTATGGCGAATCTTGAAAACACAGATCTAACAGACGCTGATCTTAGGGAAGCTAATTTAGTCGGAGCAATTGTAACGAGTAAGCAGCTAAAAAAAGCAAAATCTATTGATGGCATAATCTTGTCTAAAGGGCTGTCAACAAATTTGGATGATGAATAGGTAAAATCATTATGAACTTCACCGACTACCAAACCAAATCACGTGCAACCGCAAAATATCCCGTCATCGGGCATGGAGTGATCTACCCCACGCTGGGACTGGTCAACGAGGCGGGGGAAGTGGCGGGCAAGATCAAGAAGGTGTTCCGCGACAAGGACGGCGAGATCAGCGCAGAGACGCGCGAGGCGCTCAAAGCCGAACTCGGCGATGTGTTGTGGTACATCTCGCAAGTCGCCACCGAGTTGGACCTGTCACTGGATGAGATCGCCGAGGCGAATATTGCCAAATTGTTGGATAGGCTGGAGCGGGGAAAGATTCAAGGGGATGGGGATAATAGATAAGTTTCAAGTTCCAAGTTTCAGGCGTCAGGTCTTACTTGGCGCTTGAAACTTGACCACGTGACACGTTTCTTCCAAAATCACACAACTTTACAATCGGGCATTTTTCACACATCGCTTTCCGCGCGGTGCAGATTTCGCGCCCCAAGCGGATGATGTTCAAGTGCGCGGCGTAGTAGGTTTCAGGCGGAAACAAATCTTCCAGATGCGGATGCGCCTGCTCGACGGTCATCTTTTCAGGGCGGAGTCCGATGCGCCCCGTCACGCGATAGACGTGCGTATCCACAGGGAAGGCGGGCATGCCCAACGAAAAACATAACACGATGGCGGCGGTCTTCGGTCCTACGCCGTTGAATTTGGTCAGCCAATCCCGCGCGTCATCCACAGACATTGTTTTGAGAAACGATAGATCCAAATCCCCGCGTTCTTCGGTGATGGCTTTCAACACCTGCTGGATGCGCGGACCCTTTTGATTCGCCAAGCCTGCAGGACGAATCGCTTCGATCACATCTTTTGTCTGCGCGTCGCGTACTTCTTCCCACGTTGGGAATTTAGCGCGCAACAAATTGAACGCGCGATCGCGGTTCACATCGTTTGTATTCTGCGAAAGGATGGTGCAAACCAGCTCGTGAACCGGGGGCATTGGGTCGCGCCAGATCGGCTCGCCGTAGAACTCAAGCAGTTTCTCGTGGACTTTCACCGCGCGTTTCGCCAAAGGATTCATGCGTAGCCAGCCTCCTTGATGAGTCGTAACGTGTTATTCACTACATCTCGATGTTTATCGGGGATGTATTCATCGAACATCGCCGCGCTGAGACGGTATAACGTCAGCGCCGCTGCGCCGCGCGATTGATATTGCGAGGACGTGGAATCGAGTCCCCACGCAGTACGAAACGCGCTCACCCATTTCGAATCGCGTCCCACTGAATCCTGGATCAGATCAAAATATCGATTCTCGCTCACAATCATCAAGCCTCTCTGCACAGCGACCGCTTCGAGCATGTTCTTCACCAATCCCCACACCGAATACAATACCGTTGACTCGTGTCCGCGCGCGAGGCCGTTCAAAATTTTGCGAATTTCCTCCGCGCAGTGCATCACCTGCTCGGCGGCGAATTCATCCGCAGCGGACTGCAGGGGAGAAAAATCAAACTCGTGCGCGGATTTCTGCAACTTCGCCAACTCACCTGTTTTATCCAGCACGATCCTCATTCCACTTAATCCAGGCACCGCCCAGATCGCGCGGCGCAGATTCGTCAACGCGGCGCGTTCATCATCGAGCAAAGCATATTTCAGGCTGACGAGTTTACTGTCAAAATATTTCAGCGTGTACTTGTCGTCCTCGGGCAATTTGCTCACAAAGATATCGAAATCAACATCGCTGTATTTTGATTCTTGTCCACGCGCGTAACTGCCCACGATACCAACACCGATGACCTCGGGTGAATCGATCTTTTTGAGAACAGATTGGATGAATGAGTCAGAGAGAGACATAATGCCGAAGTATACAGGTAGACACGGAAACACGTAACACGCAGTACGCAAGTGTGCACGCAAAGGTTGTCAGACCACGAGGGGTAAAAGTGAGCGGGCCGAGACAAGTTGATGCCACTTACCGCTCATCCAAGCAGTTCGCGCTTTGGCGGTCAAGAGCGCGCCATCCAAATGCCATTGTGCGCCAGGCAATTTGAGACGCTGGGTAACAATTTGTTTGCAACCGCTCTCAATGACGCCGCTGCCAATCAACAAGTTGGCAGCGCGAAATTGATCGTAGCGCATCCGTTCGATATTGTTGGCATAGTACGTCAGGGATTGCTGCGCCCACTTGGATTTTTTAGCCAACGGACGGCAGGCTTCAATGACCCGTTCGACCCGACCTTGCCATAAGTCTTCCGTGACCTGCTTCAGCCAAGTGTGGCGTTCTTCCAGGTTTAGGAAAGCCTCCTCCGCAATGCGTTTCAAACGGTCAGCGGCGTGATACCAATCCACAATTTGAATGGCGTTTGAAAAGTATTGGGCAATCAAATTCCAAATCCAAACAGCGCCATCGCAGATAAAAACCAACTGACGCGCACGATCTGCACCTGCCTCACAGGCTGTCGCCCAGAGCAACTTGCCAAACTCCTGCGCCTCGGCGATATCGCAGAAGTACTTTTGTTGCGTGGCACGCAAGACCACATTTTCGCGTTGACCCTTCTCTTGTTGGCGTGTCGATTGCTGGCGCACAGGCACCACTTCGCCTTCATACCAACAGCCCGCCTTCAAATCACGCCACGTTTCTCGATTTTCCAGCATTTTGTCCTTTGGATCGCGCGGTTCAATCCGTACCTTGGCGGCATCAATCGAACCATACAAAATGTCGGGCGCGGCCGACTGGCTCCGTTCTCGTTGCTGGAGGCGTTTCTCATCCTGCATGGCTTGAACCAATTCTTGCTCCGCTCGACGTTGCAGTTCGCCCATCTTTTGTGTTCCACTGCGAACCGTATTCTCTGAGACTTCAAACAATAAGTACTCTTTCAACCACTTCCGTCCTTCATCGTACGACGCCTTGATCCCGCTCAAGGCGATCAGGTGCGCCAAACCCGCCGTCACCTAGCCTGCTTCGATCCCGTACTGTTTGTCCACTGGCGCGTGACCCTTTTGGCAGTCGCAGCCCGCATAATAGGCTCTTTTGTATACCACCTTGCCAAACACGCTCCAGAGCGTGGCCGCACGACGCCGTTGGTATTGCAGTTTGCCCCCGCAGGTACATTCGATTTCCGCCTCCAGTTCTCCATCTGCCTTTTCCAGATATTGTTTCAATCCACTTTGTCCAACTGCTTTCAGGATTTCTCGTAGCCCCATTTCTACATCGCCAATTCGCACCTGTTCCTCTGCCGTCTGCCTCATCGCTTCTCCCATGACTTCCGCCAACATTTTGCCTATTTCGTTTATCTTTTCAATGTTATATTCCATTTTGAACCTCGGGTAGTTGGGTTTGGTTGGTCCCGAACTATCCTACCTGAGGTTCCTTCTCCCTGACAACCTTTGCGTGCACACGTACGCAATAATCTCCAATCTCCAGTCTCTAGTCTCCAGTTCTCTAATTCTCTAATCCTCTATGCCTCTATTTCCCCACCCCTCCACCATCCACCCTCCACACCTCCGCCCCCTCCACAAACTCAGGCGCGAACAATTTCAAGTCGGTGGTGGTGAACAACACCTGCTCGCTCTCGCCTACATATTTCAACAGATCGGCGCGGCGTTGCAAATCCAACTCTGCCATCACTTCATCGAGCAGGATCACGGGCCATTCGCCTGTGCGTTCTTTCATCCAATTCACTTCGGCGAGTTTGAGCGCGAGCAACGCAGTGCGGATTTGTCCGCGCGAGCCGTAATCGCCGAGGTCAACTTTATCGGCGATGAACCGCAACTCGTCGCGATGCGGACCGATCGTCGTCACGCCGCGCGCGATCTCGTCGTTGCGAATCTCGCGCAGTCGTTCGCGGAATCCATTTTCAATGTCGTTCAACTTCATACTCGAACGATCAACAACCGTATCCATTTTCAAACCCATCTGCCCGTTCGGCTGAGGAAGCGGATCGTACGCGGGCTCGTAGGAGAGGCGCAGAGTCTCAGTTCCGTGTGTCAGCTCGAAATGGACGCGCGAAGCGAGAGTCTGAATCTGCTGGACGGCTTCGATGCGCCACAAGATGATCTGCGATCCGAGTCGCGCCAACGCGTCATCCCAGACTTCGAGCTGGTCGCCTCTCCCCCCGCGTTCACTCAACGCTTTGAGCAGAGCGTTGCGCTGTGTGACGACCTGATTGTATTCGCTGAGCGCGCGCGCAAACGCGGGCGTGGATTGCGCCAGCGCGAGATTCAAATATCGGCGGCGTTCTTCGGGCGCGCCTTCGATGATCTGCGACATTTGCGGCACGAAGACGACCGCGTTGAAATGACCGACCACATCGTTGATCGGTTTCTTCACGCCATCGAGCAAGACCTCTTTGCGAAGACGCTGACCGTTCAACACGCCGACAGGTTCGAGGATCAGCCGCGCTTCGATACGATGTTTGCGCGCGCCGCGTTGATACTCCGCGATGAGACGCGCAACGGCGGGCGAATCTTTTTTATCGGCTTCGATGAAGTTTATGAGTTGACGGTCGGTGTTGGTTTGAAAGGACGTGAACGCCGCGAGAAAATAAATGGCTTCGAGTACGGTGGTCTTGCCTTGCGCGTTCGCGCCCGTGAGCAGAACGGCGCGTTGCGGGAAATCCAAATCAAGCCGTGTGAATTTGCGGAAGTTGGTGAGGGAGAGGTGGCGGAGGCGCATTGTAATAGAGAATTAGAGAAGTGGAGAATTGAGGTGGTAAAGAGTAATTGGTAATTGGTAATTGGAGATTGGAGACTATTACGTACTGCGTATTACGTATTTCCGTGTCTACCTGTTTACGTGTCTACTTGTTTCCGTTCACCAACACCAGCAAAGGCGACGAATAACCATCGGCATCCTACGTAGTACGCAATACGCAGTACCCTACTACTTCGTATTGCGTATTAAACCTCTTGCTCCGCATCCACTTCCTGTTTCGGTTGCCAGACACGCGTGGCGCGTTCGGTGAAGAGGATGCCGTTCAGGTGATCAATCTCATGTTGAAAAATGCGCGCCAACCAGCCTTGCGCTTTGATCTTTACCGGCTTGCCGTGACGGTTCAGCGCCTTCACATGCACTTCGGCGTGGCGTTCCACCTCGCCCACCAAGCCGGGGATGGAGAGGCATCCTTCCACGCCCATCGTCATCTCTGGCGAGGCTTTCACGATTTCGGGATTGACCACCGCCCACACTTTCTTCGGCGCGTCCTCTTTCTCTTCATCTTCCTGCTTCTCGAAATATTCGATCACCACGATCCGTTCCGAAAGCCCGATCTGAGGCGCGGCGAGACCCACGCCCGGCGCTGCGCGCATGGTCTCCACCATGTCGTTTAGCAACGCTTGCAAATTTTTATCGAATTTTGTCACCGCATGAGCCTTGCGTTTTAGCACAGGGTCTGGGAGTGTAACGATATTACGCAGAGCCATTATTCTGATTCCTTTTGTTATCTTCTTCTCGTTTGAATTCTTCCGAACTCCTATGATACGTGGCAAGCCACTCCGCCATACGTTCGCGTTCTGCCGCCACAGCCGCCTGATTTTTCTTCACCACGCGCGCGTCGCGGCGGCGGTCGATATCCGATTGCACGCTGGCGGGGTCGAGCACATCTTCAAAGATAAGTTTATTTCCACCCACGGTGATATATACATGCCCGAAGTTGAAAATATTTCCAAGCAACCCGCGACGCTCATACTTGGTGCCGAGAATGTTTTCAAGCTGGGCGGCATTCCGCGATTCGGTGCCGAAGGGTTTACGATCGACGTCGATGATCTGGTCGCCGGTCACTTCGAACGTGTCGTTGCTCCAGTCCATGAGTTTATACCAAAACCAGCCCGCCAGCAGGAACATGGCGCCCAAGCAGAATAAAGCGTAGAGATCGATCGAGAGCCCGCCCGCCAGCGAGATGAACACATCCTGCGGCGAAATCAATAACTGATACAACCGCAGGAGGAACAAAATAAACACGCCGACGAACCCAACAATGGGAAGCCATGCATCCAACGCCAGCACCACCCAATGCTTTCGATAGATCACCCCTTCACTCGTTTCGTAACGGAGTTTAAGAGTATTCGCCCCGAGCAATTTTAACCACCATGCGCCGCGCGGTTGGGCGACCGACGATGTCGGCTGGTTTGAATCAGCCGCAGGTCGGGCAGGAACCGGGATCCCCAGTCGTTTGCGGATGGCATCCTTCATCGCCTCTTTTTCCGTGGCGCTCGCCTGCTCCTTCGTCCTCTGCCAGTATTCCTCCACCATCTTCGCCGCCTGGGTCGGATGATTCACCAGAGCGAAATCGATCCTGCCCACGTACGTCCGCACGATCACATTTCCGTAATCGAGCCAGCGACCGAATTGATTCACCTCCACGCCCAATGAAACGATCATCGAAAGCGGCGCTTCCTGTCGGCTATCCAAAAGACCGATCACCTTTTCGAGCCAGACCACGCGCTGGTTGGTGACCACGTAATAATCGTTGCTCCAATCGAGGATGATCCAACCCAGCCAAAGGGCAAATGCAAAGAACGACAACAGCGCCGCCAGCCACACGATGGTATGCGGCAAAATAAAAAAATACGCGTACGAAAAAAATACAGGAACGAAAAACAGCGCAAGAGGGCGCAGGATTTTCGGATACATGGCAAGCACATGCTTGCGCGCTAGAAAATACACCACCTCATCGGGTCTCAGCCATTTGAAGCGCAACTGCCGCGCCAACTGACGGCTTCGCACTGCGATCTCAAGATTACCGCGAAGTTTCGGGTGCTCCTTGAACAGTTTGTCGAAATCGCTCTTCGACAGCACGAGCAACGAAGTATCCTCCAACGCCGTCACGGTGGCAGAACGTCGTCGGTTTCCCATGATCCCCATCTCGCCGAAATAATCGTTCTTCACCAGCAACGCCAACTGGTTTTCCCTGCCGTCAAGTTTTCGCACCACGCGCACCTTGCCCCCAAAGATCATATAAAAACCCTCCGCCGTCCCATCCTGCTTGAACACGATCTCGCCTTTTGCCACTTGCATCTCATCCATTTCATCCGCGATCGCCGCGAACTCCTCCTCCTCCAACCCAAAAAACAGGTGGATTTTTCTGAGAAATGCGATACGGGCAGATCGTTCGATGTTCACGATTTGATTCTATCAAATTTTATGGATGAAAACCGCCCCGCCTCATCCCGACTTTCAGCCTGCCTCGCCCGCGGATGCCTTTTCCCACCCCCATGATAAAATCCGCGCATGAAAAAATGGCATTTCTGGCTTGGCGTATTTATCAGCGTCCTCTTCATCTGGCTCGCCCTGCGCGGCTTGCAACTGGACGAGTTTTGGAACGCGGTTCAAAAAGCGAACTATGTCTGGCTGATCCCCGGCATCGGCGTGTACTTCGTGGGTGTCTGGGCGCGGGCGTGGAGGTGGCATTACCTCCTCAAACCTATCAAAGAGATTCCCACCAAGACCATGTTCCCCATCACGACCATCGGCTACATGGGCAACAACATTTATCCCGCGCGCGCGGGCGAGGTGTTACGCGCCGTCATCCTCAAACGCAAAGAGGGCGTATCGGTCTCCGCATCGTTAGCCACAATCATCGTGGAAAGAATCTTCGACGGCGTAGTGATGCTGGGATTCGTCTTCGTCAATTTACCCGAGTTGGCAAAACTCACGAGCGCGTCGGGCTTCGTCGGCAACATTCAACAAGTGGCGGTGATCGGCACGGGCATCTTCATCGGCGCGTTGATCGTGTTCCTCGCGGCGGCGATGTTCCCGCAAATGACGGCAAGGATCGGGCTGTGGTTCATTCAACGCCTCACCCCGAAAAAACTTCACGAACGCATTATCGGTCTCATGAACAAATTTCTCGACGGTCTCGCCTCCCTTCGCTCGCCGTGGAATGTGTTGATGGTCTTTCTCACCTCGGTCATCATCTGGCTGTTGGAAACGGGCAAATACTGGTTCGTGATGCACGCCTTCGATTTCACGGTCTCATTCTTCGCGCTGATGCTAATGAACGGAATCGTCAACCTCGCCACCACCATCCCTTCCGCGCCGGGCTACATCGGCACCTTCGACGCGCCCGGCATCGCCGTCCTCACCGCCTATGGCGTGGATCAAGCGACCGCCGCCGGGTACACCCTCACGTTGCATGTCGCGTTATGGCTCCCCATCACCCTGCTTGGCGCGTATTTTCTGGCAAAAGAGGGTATCCATTGGAGCGAAAATATTCGCAAGGAACTAGGGGAAAATGGGAATGAAGGTTGAGGTTGACCAGAGCGGCAAGATCGGCGACACAAAAATCCCAACCGTGCTGGCTTTTTCGAACGGGAAAAAGCTTTCCATACTGATCCCTGCAAAAGTTAAACGGGAATGTATTCTTCGTTTACGAGAAAAGCGGAAATTAGAAACCAGACTCTATATGTAACTGCTCAGGGTAGCGGAGCAACAAAATCGGGCAAAAAAGGAGAGCCAGCAAAAGCAAGGCTCAAAGCGGCAAGAGCCTTGACGCCATTTTTGCGGGCAGTAGAAAGATAGGCGCGAATCTGG
>WBZR01000147.1_pt1 | contig 123138 bp, 84 predicted proteins | sample 5204231 | NCBI WGS metagenome assembly WBZR01 (sample SAMN12412403, study PRJNA552823) | activated sludge metagenome | isolation source: activated sludge from anammox sidestream of wastewater treatment plant... | place: USA: Virginia | collected 2017-08
CGCGAGACGTTCGACTGGCAGCTCGGCGCCGTCGGATCGCCCGAGGTCGACGCCTCGGCGATGTTCGGCGTCACGTTCGTGAGGTACGGGAACGGGCCGCTGCCCGGGATGACCTCCGCGCCCGCGCACTGGTCGTTGGGCGGCGCCTCGCGCACGACCCGCAGCTGGACCGCCGTCTGGCCCGACGGCGGTGCCGCCGCCCCGTGCTTCCAGACGACGACGTAGTACGTCGTCCCCGCCGCCAGGTCGGTGGTGATCCGCGCCCCCGACCCGCAGCCGTCGTCGCTGCAGATCAGCGGCATGAACGTGCCGTTGCACCCCCCCGACGACGTATAGATGCCCATCACGGTGTCGCGCACGGTCGTGCCCGTCGTGTCGATGCACGTGTCGAAGGTATACGTCGACGACGTCTGCGGCGTGAACGCGTACCAGATGCTGCGCGAGATGTCGGAGGCGCAGCTCGGGGCCGGCGGGTCGCCCGTGGTGGTGGCCAGCGTGATGTCGTCGGTCATCGTCGACAGGTAGGGGAACGGCCCGCCGCCCGGCACGACGAGCGCCCCCGCGCACGTGTCCTGGCCTTCGAGCTCCGGGGCCGGCAGGCCGTGCGCGGAGAAGGCGGCGTCGATCTCGGGGTAGTGCGGGGTCCCGTTGAGGATCGTGTTGTCGTCGTCGTCGAGCGTCAGGATGTCGACGGTCACCGATGGGTGGATGCGGTGGTTGCCGATGATCTCCTGGCCGATGTAGTAGTCGCGGGTGAGCTGGAGGCCGACGGTCGAGCCTTCGGAAGCGATCAGCCCGGTGCGCATGTCCCAGAACGCCCCGCCGATGACGAGCCCGCACGTGTGCGAGCCGCCGGTGCACGGATAGCTGTAGTTCTGGGTGTCGACGTTGCGCAGGCAGCCGCTGCCCTGCCCGAAGAAGTCGTGCCCGATGCACGCGCTGTTCAGGTACACCGCCGAGAGCACGTCGGACATGCCCTCGTGGTAGTCGCCGCTGTCGGGTCCACCGGGGATCCGGTCGGTGACGGTGTGGCCGTACTCGTGGTAGATCACGCTCGGATAGGCGGTGTTGGGGCACCCGTTGCCGGCACGGTAGAAGTTGATCGACGGGTTGCCGAGCGTGGCGTAGGCGTTGCACGAGTTGTTGATGTTCACCCGTGTCGGCATGGCGATGTCCATCACCGTCAGCCCGGGGGCCCACGCCTTGATGGCATCGTGGATGAGCGTCGTGTGGACGAAGCCGTTGACCTGCGAGGTGAGGAACTCGGACGGGTTGGGGTTCAGCAGGAAGTTGGCCGGCCCGGGCGGCGTGATCACGAGGCTCTCCGACACCAGCCCGCCGCTGCCCTGGTTCTGGATGAGGCTCCACTGCCCCTGCAGGTCGGCGATCACCGTCACCGAGCCCGTGCCGCCGTGCGGGATCACGAAGTTGCCGTTGGCGCCGGCGTAGGCCGTGTTGCCCCCGGTCACCCGCACCCGCGCGCCCCCGACGACCCGCGTCTGAGGGGGGTTGTTGCCCTGGTCGGGCAGGGGCGGCGGCGACTGCTTGCCGTCGACGTGGCCGTTGATGTCGGTATGATGGAGCCCGGGGAGGTCGTCGACCAGCTTGCCGGTGGCGGCGTCGATGAACACGTGCCGGCGGGTCGGGGGCTCGGCGTCGTCGGCGACGAAGAAGTGCCATGTGAGCACCGGCATGCGGCCGAGGCCGTCGGGGGCGTGATAGGCCAGCTCGGGCGTCGTGCGCAGCGTCAGCCCGGGGAACAGCGCGGCCGCCCGCGCCGCGGCGGCGGCCGCGTCGAGCGACGGGGCCAGCGCGGCGCCCGCCACCGGCACGATCGAGGCGTTGACGAGGACGACCGGGTAGCCGGGCATGTTGCGGACGAGCACCTTCAGCCACCGATCGTACACCGGGATCTCGCCGACGGCCTGGGTGTACAGGAACACGGTGAAGCGGTCGCCGCGCACCGGCAGGCTGCCCGCTGCACGGAGCTGCGCGCGTGGGATGCCGTACATGTCGAGGTGGCGCGTCACGAAGTCGTCCGCGGCGGCGGCGGCCGAGGCGCCCCCCGCAAACCCGCCCCCGTACACCTGCGCGGGCGCGCCGTCGTACACCGTGACGCGCGCCCCGGGGTGGGCGGCGCTGAACGCGGCGACGGCAGCCGGGCGTGGATCGGGCCCGGCCTGCTGGGCCGGCCGTGCAGGCGGCGCGGCGGCGGCGGGCGCCGTGGCGGCGGGCAGGAGCACGGCAAGCGCGGCGATGGCCGCAACCGCCAATCCGATGACGTGGGCCCTGGGGCCGACCGTAGTTCTCATGTCGCGATCCACTTGGTGTTTGGGGCGTGGTCGTGGTCCGCGGCGACGACGGGCATCCAGGAGGGCGTCGACGGAGATCCGACCGCGGCGAGCGGTTGATCCTGAGAGCAAAGGACCGGCGTGGCCGGCATTGTACACCGTGCGTCAAGTCGGCGCGCGGTGCGCGGCGTGGGGCGCCGGGCCGATCCGGCCGATCGCAGCGTGTGGGTTCGAGCATATGACGCACGAGGGCGGCCTGGGGGAACGGCGGACCCGCACTTCCGGCCGGCGGCCGCACAACGGACGATCCGGTTCAGCTCGGGTCGGCAGCCGCTTGCGCGCGTGCTGGCATGCGCAGGACCCGTGCGGCTTGACGGTCGAGGTCTCGGCGTGGGAGACTACCGGCATGCACCGAGCCACCGTCGACCTCCTCGCCTGTCCGAACTGCCGTGGGCAGCTCGCCTTGGCCACCGCGGTCGTCGCCACAACCCCCCCCGGCGTCGTCGGCGAAGGCATCCTCGCCTGCGCGGGCTGTGGCCGCACCTTCCCCATCACGGACGGCATTGCGCGCTTCGTCGAGCCGGATGGCCTGGTCGGGATGAACCGCGGGTTCGCGCGGTTCTACGATGCCATATGCCGGGTGTACGACCCCTTCGTCACGGCAGGATTCGCCTTCCTCGGCGGCGAGAAGGCGGTCCGCGAGGACGCGGTGTCGCGGCTTGCGCCACGGGGACGGGTGATCGAGGTGTCGATCGGCACCGGCGGCAACCTGCCCTACCTGTTCGCGCGGCCCGAGGTCGCCGAGGTGCATGGGTTGGACGTGTCCGCGGGCCAGCTCGAACGCTGCCGGCGGCGCTGCGTGCAGCAAGGCTGGCCGGTTGACCTGACGCTCGGCCTCGCCGAAGCCCTGCCCTACCGCGACGCGAGCTTCGACGCCGTGCTGCACCTGGGCGGCATCAACTTCTTCAGCGACCGCGCGGCCGCGCTGCGCGAGATGGCCCGCATCGCGCGGCCCGGCGCGCGGATCGTGGTGATCGACGAGACCGAAGCGGTCGCCAGCGGCTACCGGCGCTTCAGCCGCCTGCTGCCCGGCTTCACCGACCTCTTCGCCGGCCCGGCCGGCGAGGCGATCGTGCCGCCGGTGGACCTGCTGCCGCCGGGCATGGAGGATGTCGGCGTCGAATCGATTTGGCGCGACCACGGGTGGTGCCTGTCGTTCCGCGTGCCGGGGCCGGCGTAGTTGAGCGCGCGCGTGGGCGTTGGCGGCCTGGGGCCGGTCGCCAAGACGCTGCTCCTGCCGCTCTACTTCCGTGTCGTCGAGACGAGACGGCCGGACGGGGTGCTGCGCGACCCGGCCGCCGCAGCGTTGATCGGGCGGATCGACCATGACTTCAGCCGCTTTGAGCGGCTCGGCTTCTACCAGACCCTGAGCGCCCTGCGCGATCGGCGGTTCGACCGGCACGTGCGGGACTTCCTCGCGCGGGAGCCGGACGGGGTGGTCGTCGAGCTGGGTTGCGGGCTGGACACGCGCTTCGACCGGCAGGACAACGGGCGCGCGAGCTGGTGGGAGCTCGACCTGCCGGAGGTCATCGCGCTGCGCCGGCATCTGATCCCCGAAGGTCCCCGCCGCCGTTTCATCGCCCGGTCCGCGACCGATCCGGACTGGATCGATCGGGTCGCCGCGGCCGGCCGGCCCGGCCCGGGCCATCTGTTCGTCGCCGAGGCCGTCCTGCCCTATATCGCCCTGGAGGACGTCAGGGCGCTGGTCGCCCGTCTCGCCGTGCGCTTCCCGGGCGCCGAGCTCGTCTTCGACGTCCTGGCGCCCTGGCTGGCCACCTTCAGCCGCTGGCACCCCGCGCTGCGCGCGTTGCGGCAGGCCGGCCTCGGCGTGCGCTGGGGGCTCGCGCGCGCCGAGGAGGTCGAAGCCTGGGCGCCCGGCCTGCGCGTGCTGGAGACCTGGCGCTACTTCGACGCCCCGGATCCCCGCCTCGGCGCCTATCGCTGGCTGCGCTGGCTCCCGCTGATGGCGGGCTCGTCGACGGTGCTTCGGTGTCGGTTGGGCGTGCCGGGCGCGGCGTCGACCGCCTCGCCTGGCGCACAACCAGCATCTCGGTCCGCCGCGGTCCCGTCCGATCCCCGCGAGTCTGCGGCCCCCGCATCCCGCCGCTCGGCGGACCTGCGCCGACCCCACCTGCCGGAGCTTGTCCGGTCGCAGCACCATGGTCACGATCTGGACCCTGGGCCGGATCATGCCGCCGCGCAGGTCGTGTGGCGCGGCAGGGGAAGCAGGTGTGTCACCCTCGGCGGCGGCCGGCGCCGCAGCCGTGTCGGGCCGCGCTCGTGCGGGTGGATCGTCTGGCGCGCGCATCGGGCGGGACTCTAGCCGACGGGACCGGTCGCTCGGCGTGCTGTCGGCGAGGAGGCAAGCGTCATGGAACACGTGGTAGACGAGGCCACTCCCCTCTTGAGCGGCGTTTCCGATACCTTGCTCATCCCCATCTACGTCCGAGCGATGGAATCGCGGCGCCCAGACGCGTTGATGAGGGATGACAGAGCCGAGATGCTGGTCTCGCGGTTGGGCCGCGACTTCGAACGGGTGAAGGCGATCCGTTTGACCGAGGTGCACAAGGCGATGCGGATCTTGCTCACCTGCAGGATGGACCGCTACGCCCGGGACTTCCTCGGCCGTCACCCCGACGCGGTGGTGGTGCACATCGGATGTGGCCTCGACACGCGCTTCGAACGCGTCGACAACGGCCGTGTCACATGGTTCGACCTCGACCTGCCGGACGTCATCGCGCTGCGTCGAGGGCTGATCGGCGTCGAGAGCGGGCGCCATCACCTGCTGGGCTGCTCGATCCTCGAGAGCACCTGTCTGGAAGCCGTGCAAGCCTGCGCTCCACGCCCGTGCCTGTTCTTGGCCGAAGCCGTTCTCGTGTACTTCAGCGAGGCGCAGGTCAAGGCCCTGGTGCTGCGCTTGCGCGACCACTTCCCGGGCTCCGAGCTGGTCTTCGACGGCTGGACGCCGCTCGATGTCTGGGTCGGCAACCGCTGGCTCTCCTCCACCCGGTTCGCAGGCTTGCTGCGCTGGGGAATCTGGCGCGGCCGGGACGTCGAACGCTGGGGCGACGGCATCCGCCTGCTCGACGATTGGGGCTTCTTCGACCAGCCCGAGCCGCGCTTGCGTTCCTTAAGCCGCGTGGCCCCCATCTTCCGCTGGCTGAGGGTGCTGCGCTGCTATCACTTCGGTCTTGGATGAGGATGGATCGCCCGAACCTCGGCGCCGTCGGCCAGGCGGGGCCCTCCACCGGATCGGGTTCCGTGGAAGTCGCCGGCGAAGGGGTTCCTCCGTCTCTTCGCCGCGTGGGCGAGCCGCGCGTGGGCGCGGAGACCGACCGCGATCGGCGCCGATCCGATCCACCATAACCCCCGCGCTCGACCGTTCGTTGAAGCCAGCGTGCGATCCGGTGCGCCGTCGTGCGCTCCCGGCGCCTCCCCCATCTGCCGCTTGCCGCATCCCGCCCCTCACGCATCGAGAGCGAGGTCACCATGCAGGCCCCCCACACCCGTGCCTTTGTCCGCATCCTGCTGGCCGCCGCCGGGTTGGCCACGGCCGGTCGAGCCGCTGCCCAGCCGCAGCCGCCCACGTCGTCCGGAGAGGCCGGCGCGTCGGCCGTGTCGATCGGCGACCCGGTGGCGGCCGCCGCCGGCGCGCCGTCGCCGTCGGCGCGGCGCGCGCCGTGGGGCGCCTTTGGGCTGGACTACTCCGGATGCGGCGGCGTCAGCGCTCCGGTCGTCAACGCCGCCTACGAGCAGCGCGTGGCCGAGCTCGTCAACGTCGAGCGCTGGTACCACGGCGGCCTGCCGCCGCTCAAGCGCACCGCAACCCTCGACGGCGCGGCGCGCTACCACAGCGCCGACATGGCGCAGGACAACTACTTCGACCACGACTCGTACGACCGCGACGCCGGCGGCGGGCTCGTGCTCGCGTGCGGCTGGGTCGCGCGCGTCCAGTCGTACTACGGCGCCTACAACGCCCTCGCCGAGAACATCGCGGCCGGGTACGCGTCGCCGGAGTCCGTGATGCTCGGCTGGATGAACAGCACGGGCCACAAGGCCAACATCCTCAGCACCGCGGTCCGCGAGATCGGTGTCGGCTACCACTGCTGCGGCGGTGCGTACAGCCGCTACTGGACCCAGGACTTCGGGCGCAAGTCGAGCCACTACCCGCTCGTGATCAACCGCGAGGCCGGCACGACGACCTCGACGACGGTGAGCCTGTACCTGTACGGGGCGTGGGCCGAGATGCGCCTTCGCAACGACAGCGACGCCTGGGGAGCCTGGCAGCCGTTCTCCAACGCCGTGGCGTGGACCCTCGCCAACGTGCCGGGCACGCGCACCGTCCATGCCGAGATGCGGACGGGAACCACCACCACTTCCGCCAGCGACACCATCGACCTGGTGGCCGGGACGGCGACGGCCACGCCGACATCGGTGGCCACGGGTTCGCCCACCGCCACCGCCGGCGGCCCCACGGCGACCGCCACCGCGACACGGACGGCAACGGCGACGCGCACGGCCACCCCCACCCCGTCGCCGCCCTCGGCGACGCCGACGACGGTGGCAACGGCGACCACGACGGCGCCGCCGACCGCTTCCGCCACGTCGCCGGCGACGTGGACGCCCGCGTCCACCGCCACACCCCTCCAGCCGACGGCCACGTCCTCCGCAACGGCCACCCCGACCGGCACGCCGACCGCCACCCGAACACCCACACGCACGCGGACTCCGACACGCACCCGTACGCCGACCCGCACCCGTACGCCGACCCGCACCCGCACGCCGACCCGCACGGCGACGCCGACCCGGACCGCGACGCCGACGACCGGGCCGTCCCACACGCCACCCGCCACCCCGACGCCGACGATCCCCGCGACGTCGACGCCCGTGCCGACGCCGAGCGCCACGGCGCTGCCGACCGCGGCGGCCACGCCGACGCCGACACCGACAACCACCGCCACCGACACGGCGCCGCCGACGGCTTCGCCGACTCCGACGGTCACGCCGACCTCCGGCGGCGCCGCCCCGACGCACGAGCTGTCGGTGGCGGGCGGCGCGGTGTCGTCGGACACCGTGACCTCTCCGAGCCTGTCCGCGGGCTCGAGCGGGGACCTCTACCTGGCGGTGGTGGCCCCCAAGCCGAACGTCGCGGTCACGTCCGTCACCGGGCTCGGGCTCACGTGGACGCTCGTCCGGGCGCAATGCGCCGCGCGGGCGCAGACGCGCGTCGAGGTGTGGGCGGCGCAGGGCGCAGGACAGGCCGGAACCGTCACGGCGACCCTGGCGAGCACGCCGAGCGCGGCCGTGATCGAGGTGTCGCGGTACAACGGCGCCAGCGGTATCGGCGCGGTGGTCTCCGCCAACCCGCTCGGCGACAGCGGCGCGTGCAGCGGCGGGACCGACAACGGCGCATACGGCACGACCCTGACCACCACCGTGGACAACAGCCGGGTCTTCGTCGCGCCGGCCATGCGCAACCGCACGCACACCCCGGGCGCGGGCTACACCGAGCGCGTCGAGCACATGGCGGGCTCGGGCGGCAGCGCGGCGAGCGCCGCATCGGCCGACAAGGTCGTGCCGACGGCGGGCTCGACCGCCGTCAACGGCTCGTTCTCCGGCGCTGTCGACTGGGCGGTGGTGGCCGTGGAGGTCAAGCCGTAGGCCCGCAGCGTCGCGGGATCCCTGGGACCGCGGGCTTCCGGCACGCCACGACGTGCTGGGCTGGAAGCCCGCGGTCCCAGGGCGGGAGCCCTCGATCGACGCGATGCGTCACGCCGCCAGGGGCATCCGCTTTGGGCTGGCACGCACTGCCTGTCGTGCGGGCCCCAGGATTCGGATCCGGCGAGGGCACGCCGTCGCCGACGAGCGCCTCCGAGTCGCAGCGCTGGCCCTACACGTTGAACCGCACCGTGATCACGTCCCCGTCCTGCACCACGTAGTCGCGGCCTTCGAGCCGCAGCTTGCCGAGCTTCTTGGCCTCGGCGAACGATCCGCAGGCCACCAGGTCCGCGTAGGCCGTAACCTCCGCGCGGATGAAGCCGCGCGCCAGGTCCGAGTGGATCGCGCCCGCCGCCTCCAGCGCCGTCGCGCCCACCGGGATCGTCCACGCGCGCACCTCGGTGTCGCCCGCCGTCAGGAACGAGTGCAGGCCCAGGAGCTGGTAGCTCAGCCGGATCACGCGGTCCATGCCCAGCTCGGTCACGCCATACTCGGCCATGAACTCCGCCCGCTCGGCGGCGTCGAGCTGCGCGAGCTCCATCTCGAGCCGACCGCGGATCGTCGTCACCGCCGACTCGGCGTGGGGGTACGCGAGGAGCGCCGAGGCGTCCGGCACGTCGACGTCGCCGGTGTTGAGCACGATCAGCATCGGCTTGGCCGTCAGGAACTGGTAGCCGCGCAGGAGCTTGCGCTCGTCGGGCGCCAGGCCCATGTCGCGGATCGGGACCTCGTCCTCGAGCGCCGGCTTCACCCGTTCGAGGAGCGCCTGCTCGGCCTGCCAGCGGTCGCGCTCCGCCCCCTTGGCCGACTTGCGGAGCTGGTCCACCAGCCGCTCCAGCCGCCGCTCGACGATCACCAGGTCCGACAAGACGAGCTCGGCGTCGAGGATCGCGACGTCGCGCGCCGGGTCGACCGAGTCGTAGGGATGGGGGACGTTCTCGTCCTCGAAAGCCCTCACCACGTGCAGCAGCGCGTCGTTCTGCGACACCGCGCCGAGGATCTCGCCCGACAGGCCGCCCGCGCTCATGCCCTTGTCGAGCCCACCGATGTCCTTGTACTCCACCCGCGCATACGTCACCTTCTTGGGCTTGAAGATCGCCGCCAGCGCGTCGATGCGGGGATCCGGCACCTCGACCACCGCCTGGTGCACCGCGAACTGCCCGCTGCTGAACGCCTCGGTCTCGACATGGCCGCGCGTCAGCGCGTTGAACACCGTGGTCTTGGAGCTGTTGGGCAGCCCGACGATCCCGATCAGCATGCTGGTCATCTCCCCACACGCACAGACGCCGGCGCCCGGGCGCCGGCATCGCAGACGGATGTACGGCTCCATTATACCGCCGGGCGACCGTGTTGCCATCCCCCAACGGATGTGCTATAAGAAGTTACTAAATTGTTTAGAGCCCCGCTCGAAGGGATGATCATGACCATGCGCCGCCGCCGCCACGCTCCCGCCTCCGCCCGATCCCTCTCCCCCTGCCCCGACCGTGCCGCCCGCGCGCGCGCCGGTCTCGGCGTCGGCGCGCCCGCCGACGTCCGCCGCCGCCACGTTCTCATGGTCCTCGTCGTGCTGGCGCTCGCCGCCCCTGCCGGGTGGGCCCTGGCGGAGGAGGCTGGCGGCGGTGTGCAGCCCGACGGGCTGCGTCCGGTCGCACCCGCGGCGATCGCGGCCGCGCTGGCCGTCTCCCCTCCGCCCGCCGCCGTGGGCGCCGAGGCCGACCTCGACAGTGCCGCCGCACCGCGCGACGATGCCCCGGCGTCACCGCCCGGCGTGCTCGCCGCGGTCGACGAGACGACCGTCATCGACACGTTCGAGCGCGCCGACTGGCCCACGGGCACCACCGGCGACAACCGGTGGCTGCCACAAACGCTGCTCGACCTCCGCCAGCCCGCCGGCGGGCGGCGCTGGGCTTCCAGCCCATGCCAGGCCGCCGACGGCACGCGGTCGCTCTGCCCGATCTGCGGCGGCCCCGCCGGCGCCGGCTACCGCTGCGGCGAACCCTATCCGGCCGACACCAGCCCGTCGGTGCTGCTGCGCCTCGACCTCTCCAAGCGCCAGAACATGGAGCGGCTCGACCTCGTGATGGACGTCTGGGCCGATGCCGCGCCCGACGAGGGCCTCTTCGTCAACTACGTCGCATACGACCGGTCGGGCGACGTCGCCGAGCGGCGGCCGATCTACTCGGCCACCGGCCGGCTGAGCGCCTGGGCCCGCGGGCAGCGGCTGAACCTGTTGGACGTGCGCGATGCGCTGGACCCCGCTTGGCGCGCCAGCTTCGCCGGCCGCGTCGTGCACGTCGAGCTGCTCTTCCACAGCCATGGGTCCACGCCCGGCGGCGCCGGCATCTTCGTCGACAACGTTCGGCTCGTGAGCCGCGCGGCGACCGTCCCCGTCACCCCCGTTCCCACGCCGTCCATCGGCGCGGTCTACTGCCCGGCCGGCACGACGTGCGGCTCGCTCCAGGTCGAAGCCTTCATCGACTACCGCTGCGACGGCAACTACCAGCAGGGCGTCGACCGCAAGCTCGGCCGGCAGTGGGTCGAGGTGCTCGCGGGCGCGACGCCGCTCGGCGCGTTCACCAAGCCGTCCGGCAGCACGTTCTTCCGCCTGCCGATCGACCAGCCGATGACCGTGTCGTTCACGCTGCCCGCCGGGCACAAGATGTGCGCCAACTCGCCCAACCCCCTCACGCTGACGGCCGGGGACTTCGGCCGCAGCCTGCGCAAGAAGATCCGCTTCCGGGTGGTCCCGCTGCGCTGACCGGGGCGACGGCGCGCGGCTTGCCGGCGGCGCCGTCCTGGGACATCATACGCGGGACGCGCGGCATCGTCCGCGCGTCCCGCTGCCGTATCCGCCCACATCCCGCCGAGGACGGACAGGCCCCATGCAGGCATTCAAAGCGTTTATCATGCAGGGCAACGTCGTCGATCTGGCCGTCGGCTTCATCGTCGGCGCCGCGTTCACCAGCGTCGTCGAGTCGCTCGTCAAGGACATCCTCATGCCGCCGCTGGGCCTCGTGCTCAACGGGGTCGACTTCTCCAACCTGTTCATCAACCTGTCGGGCGGCGACCACGCCACGCTGGCCGCGGCGCAGGCGGCCGGCGCCGCCACGCTGAACTACGGGCGGTTCATCAACAGCCTGATCGCGTTCCTCATCACCGGCTTCGCCGTGTTCATGGTGGTCAGGCAGGTCGAGCGGTTCGCGCGCCCCCCCGCCGCCGACACACCGCCGGCGCTGACGCTCGACCAGCAGCTCTTGACCGAGATCCGGGACAGCCTGAAGAACCGCTGAGGGCTCAGGCTTCGGCGTCCAGCGGCAGCTCGAGCTTCGGGAACAGCACCCCGCCCGGCTGCACGCGCGTGCCGGCCGGCAGCCCTCCCCAACGCGCGGCCGCGGGCCACGCCCCGGCTGCGTCCGCCGCCACGCCGAGCTGGGCGAAGATGCCGGCCGCCGACTTGGGGATGAACGGCTGGCAGAACCACGCCGCCAGCCGGAGCACCTCGGCGAGGCCGTAGAGCGTCGTGGCCAGCCGGGCCTCGGCGTCGGCCGCCTCGGCGGGGTCGGCGCTCTTGCGCCGCTTGGCCAGCGTCCACGGCTCGACGGCCACGACGTGCTTGTTGGCGACGTCGACGACGTCCCAGATCGCCGCCATGGCCTCATGGGTCTGAAAGCGCGCCATGGCGGCGTCGACCCGCGCGCCGAGGGCCGCGCCGGCATCGCGCAGCGCACGGTCGCCGGGCGCCCACCGCTCATCGTCGGCCGGGGCCGGGACGGCGCCGTCGTAGTAGCGCCCGATCATGCCGAGCGTCCGGCTGAGGAGGTTGCCGAGCTGGTCGGCAAGGTCGGCGTTGCAGGCGCGGACGAAGCGCTCGAGCGCGAAGTCGCCGTCGTCGGTCGACCGGATCTGGCGCAACAGGTAGTAGCGCAGCGCGTCCGAGCCGTAGGCGTCGGCCAGGCCCACGGGGTCGATGACGTTGCCGAGCGACTTGCTGATCTTGACGCCCTCGACGGTGAGGAAGCCGTGGACCATGAGGTCGGTCGGCAGCGCCAGGCCCGCCGACAGCAGCATCGCCGGCCAGTAGACGGCGTGGAAGCGGATGATGTCCTTGCCGACCACGTGCACGCGGGCCTTGGCCTCGGTCCAGTAGCGCCGGAAGCGCGGCCCGTCGTCGGCGTAGTCGAGCGCCGTGATGTAGTTGCCGAGCGCGTCGAACCAGACGTACATCACCTGATCGGGGTCGCCGGGCACCGGCACGCCCCAGCCGTGGGCCCGCGCCTGCGAGCGCGAGATGCTGAAGTCCGCGAGCCCGCCGCGGATGAAGCTGAGGACCTCGTTGCGCCGCGTCTCGGGCTCGATCCGAAAACGCCCCGAGGCGATGTGGTCCTCGAGGGCCGCCGCGTAGCGCGACAGCCGGAAGAAGTGGTTCTCCTCCTCGACCTCGTCGGGGACGGTACGGTGCACCGGGCACACGCCGCCGTCGAGCTCGCTCTCGGCATAGAACTGCTCGCAGCCGACACAGTACAGCCCGCGATAGGCCCGCTTGTAGATGTCGCCGGCCCGGTCGCACGCCTCCCAGAGCCGCCACACGCCGGCGCGGTGCCGCGCCTCGGCGCTGGTGCGGATGAAGTCGTCGAACGACAGGTCGAGCGGGTCGCGCAACCCGAGGAACAGCCGGGAGTTGCGCGCCACGAGCTCGGCCGGCGACACGCCCTCGCGCTCGGCGGCCTGGACGTTCTTGAGGCTGTTCTCGTCGGTGCCCGTCAAGAACCACACGTCGTCGCCGACGAGCCGGTGGTAGCGGGCCAGCGCGTCGGTGAGGACGTATTCGAGCGCATGGCCCACGTGCGGCTGGGCGTTGACGTAGGGGATGGCCGTGGTCACGAACCACGGCGCGGGAGCCGTGCCGTCGATGGGTGTGGTCATGGTGGCGGCAAGTATATCGGCTCCCGCGCCGTGGCTCCAATCACGGCCGCGTGCGCCGCGGCGTCATGGTCCGTCGCAGGCGATCTTCTCGGCGATCTGCGTGTAGACCCGCGCCAGGCCATCGGCGTCGTCGACCCCGACGAAGCGGCCCGGGTCGCCCGCCACCGCCGCCATGAGGGCGCGGTCGACCTCGTCGCCGACGCCGATGGCGAACACCGTGGCCGCGGCGCGCGCCGCATCGGCCGAAGCGCGGACGGCATCGGCCGTGGTCTGCGTCGGCAGCCCGTCGGTGAGCAGCACGATCACGCGCCGGCTTCCCGGCCGCACGCCGGGTCCGCCGAGCACCGCGGTGGCCGCGTCGAGGGCCAGGTCGATGCGCGTCCACGAGGCCAGCGTGATGGCGTCGATGCCGGCCTTGAGCGCGGCGCGGTCGGCGGTCAACGGCACGAGCGTGTGCGCCGCGGCGTTGAACGACACCACCGCGGCCTGGTCGACCGGCCGCATGAGGTCGACGAAGCGGCGGGCGCCGTCCTGCGCCGCGGCGATGCGGGTGCTGCCGAGCGCGGTGGCGGTGCGCATGCTCGTCGAGGCGTCGATGACGAGGACGACGTCGATCGGCCGGTCGAGGTCCACGCACCGGCTGAGGTTGAGGATCGGCAGGTACACCGGCTGCGGCCGCGGGGTCGCGGTCGGCGTGGGGGTCGGGGTATCGGTCGGCGTCGGCGTGTTCGTCGGTGTGTGGGTCGGCGTGTGCGTCGGCGTCGGCGTCGGCGTGTCGGTCGGCGTCGGCGTCGGCGTGTCGGTCGGCGTCGGCGTGACGACGACGACGCCCGGGCACTCGTCGGGCACGGTCAGCACGGCCGTGGGCATGACGAACGAGCCGAGGTTGTTGCGGCTGTCGCGGAACGACACGAGGTTGGCCGCGGCCAGGGTATAGGTCTGCACGGCCAGCGGCGCCACGTGGTAGCCCATCGAGATGCCGGCGGTCGGCGCGAACGTGAAGTCCCACCGCAGCTTGCGCGACGCCTCGTCCCATTCGGCGTCGGGCCACACGGTCTCGGGCAGGAGGTGCAGGTTCTCGGGCAGCGTCTCCTCGACCGTCAGCGAGCGCAGCTTGATGTCCTTGACGTCGGTGGCGATCTGCTGGAAGATGCGCTTGAGGCCGCCGGTGCCCTGCGACTCGAAGTAGTAGCGGCTCGAGCTGGCCACGCGCCGCATGGCGGTGCAGCCGCCGGGCGTGCCGTTCTCGATGCACACGGCGACCACGAGGATGCCGTCGCTCTTGGCCTGGTTGGCGGGCGGGATCGCCGAGTCCGGCGGGCGGGTCTGGCCGCCGTCGGACAGCACGACCATCACCTCGACGGGCTGCCCGACGACGTCGTCGCGGCCGTCGCGCAGCTCGCTGTGGGCCATGCTGATCGAGTCGGCGAGGTTGTCCTCGCCGCCGGCGTTGAGGCTCCCGATGCGGCCGCGGGCCTGCGTGGCGTTGTTGGTCAGCTTGAGGTCGCGCGTCGGCCGCGGCCCGTGCGACACCAGGCCGATCTTGACGTTGGGGCTCTCGCGCATGTCGAGCGCGTCGATGAGGGCGTTGGCCGCGGTCTTGGCGTCGCGGATGCCTTGCCCGATCATCGAGCCCGAGCGGTCGATGCTCAGCATGACGTGCAGCGGCGCGGCCTCGCACGAGGCGCGCACCGTCAACGTCACGGCGGCGGTCTGGCAGCGCAGGATCGACGACGGGCCGATCAGCCGGGTCGAGAGCGGCAACCCCGTCGTGGGGTCGACGTCGCTGCAGCTGCTGACGTCGTCGACGGCGTCGGGGGCAGCCGGAGCAGCGGCCGGCGAGCCGGGCGCGGCACGCGTGAGGCGCGCCGGCAGCAAGAGACCGGCGGCGATCAGCGCCGCAGCGGTGAGCCCGGTCATGGCAAGTCGGAAGCGATCGTTCATGGCGCACCCCCATCTCCGAGGACTGGACGAATCTGACGGACTTGACCTCTCCATTCTAGCACAAGTGGTTTTGGAAGGAATGTCAAGAATGGGCTCGGCGAGCCCCTTCGCCTTGCGTGCCCACCGCACCGACCCTACAATGTCCATGGCGATTTAGTTGCGGCTAATTACCGGCGGAGCAGCACGTGACACAGGCGCGCGCCAGCGGGCATACGCTGACCGAAGCATCCGAGAACTACCTCAAGGCCATCTATCACCTGCGGGCTGCGAGCACCGACGGGCGGGTGGCGACGTCGGTGCTTGCGGAGTACCTCGCCGTGGCGCCGGCGTCGGTCACCGGCATGCTCCAGAAGCTGGCGGCCGAGTCGCCGGCCCTGGTCGACTATGCGCCACGGCGCGGCGTGGCGCTGAGCGCGCTGGGCGAGAAGGTCGCGCTGGAGGTCATCCGTCACCACCGCCTGATCGAGCTCTACCTGTTCGAGGCGCTGGGGTATCCCTGGGACGAGGTGCATGCCGAGGCCGAGCGCCTCGAGCACGTGATCTCCGAGGCGTTCGAGGACCGGGTGGCGGCGATGCTGGGCGACCCCGAGTACGACCCGCATGGGCAGCCCATCCCGCGCAAGGACGGAACCTGCCCTGAGCCGGTCGGGGTGCCGCTTTCGACGCTCGCGCCGGGGCGCTCGGGTCGGGTCGCCCGGGTCGCCGACGACCGCGCGGCGCTGCTGCGGTACCTCGCGAGCGTCGGCATCGTTCCGGGCGCCCGGGTCGAGGTGGTCGAGCAGGCGCCGTTCGGCGGGCCGATGCACGTGCGCGTCGGCGACGACGCGGAACGGCCGCCGCTGGCGCTTGGCGCGCAGGTGACCGACGAGGTGTTCGTCGACGTGGGGGATTGACCCCTATCCCGCGGCTGCCCGCAGCATCTCGCGGTCCGCGATCAGGCGGTCCACCACCTCGGGATCCGCCAGCGTCGACACGTCGCCCAGCGCCGAGTACTCGCCGGCCGCGATCTTGCGCAGGATGCGGCGCATGATCTTGCCCGAGCGCGTCTTGGGCAGCCCGGGCGTGATCTGGACCTCGTCCGGACGGGCGATCGCGCCGATGGCCTCGCGCACCTGGTCCTTGAGCAAGGTCACCAGCGCCCCGCGCTCCATGCCCTCGTACTCCGGCGTCACGATGACGTACGCGTAGATGCCCTGGCCCTTGATGTCGTGCGGGAAGCCGACCACCGCCGCCTCGGCCACCGCGTCGTGCTCCACCAGCGCGCTCTCGATCTCGGCCGTGCCCAGCCGGTGCCCGGACACGTTCAGCACGTCGTCGACGCGCCCGGTGATCCAGTAGTAGCCGTCCTTGTCGCGCCGGCAGCCGTCGCCGGTGAAGTACAGGCCCGGGTAAGCCGAGAAGTAGGTCTTGACGAACCGGACGTGGTCGCCGTAGATCGTGCGCGCCTGGCCGGGCCACGAGCCGGCCAGGCACAGGTTGCCGCTGACGTCGTTGCCCTCGAGCACCGTGCCCTTGTCGTCGACGAGCACCGGCCGCACGCCGAAGAACGGCAGCGTGGCCGATCCGGGCTTGGTGGGGACGGCGCCGGGCAGCGGCGTGATCATGATCCCGCCCGTCTCGGTCTGCCACCACGTGTCGACCACCGCGCAGCGGCCGTCGCCCACCACATCGTGGTACCACCGCCACACCTCGGGGTTGATCGGCTCGCCCACCGAGCCGAGCACGCGCAGGCTGTCGCGCCGATACCGCTTCACCCAGTCGTCGCCGGACCGGGCGATCGCCCGGATCGCCGTCGGTGCCGTGTAGAAGATGTTGATGCCGAGGTCGTCGACGAGCTGCCAGTAGCGCCCGGGGTCGGGGTAGGTCGGGATCGACTCGAACATCACCGTCGTGGCGCCGTTGGCCAACGGGCCGTAGACGATGTAGCTGTGCCCCGTGACCCACCCGACATCCGCCACGCAGGCGTAGATGTCGTCGGGCCGCAGGTCGAACACGTAGGCGTGCGTCAGCGACGCGTAGGTCAGGTACCCCCCGGTGGTGTGCATCACGCCCTTCGGCTTGCCGGTCGAGCCCGACGTGTAGAGCACGTACAGCGGCGCCTCGGCGTCCATCGGCTCGCACGGGCTGGCCGCCCGCTGCGCGGCGAGCTCGTCGTCGAGCCAGTGGTCGCGGCCGCGCGTCATGCCGACGTCGACGTCGGTGCGGCGCGCGACCAGGACGGTCTCGACCATGCTCACGCCCTGGATCGCCTGGTCGGCCGTGGCCTTGAGGGGGACGACCTTGCCGCCGCGCAGGCCGTGGTTGGCCGTGATGAGGACCTTGCACCCGGCGTCGAGGATCCGGTCGCGCAGCGACTCGGCGGAGAAGCCCGCGAACACCACCGAGTGCACGGCCCCGATGCGCGCGCACGCCAGCATGGCGTACACCAGCTCGGGGATCATCGGCAGGTAGATGGCGACGCGGTCGCCCGGGCGCACGCCGTGCTTGCGCAGCACGTTGGCCATGCGCCCGACGTGTTGCTTGAGCTCGCGGTAGCTGACGCGCCGGTACTCGCCGGGGGCGTCGCCGGCCCACAGGATCGCGGTCTTGTCGGGCTGACGCGCCGCGTGACGGTCGACGCAGTTGAAGCTCGCGTTCAGCCGGCCGCCGCCGTACCACTCGAAGTCGCCGGTCGCCATGTCGACGTCCATGATGCGATCGGGCTGGCGGTACCAGTCCAGCCGCGCGGCGTGCTCCCGCCAGAAGCCCTCGGGGTCGTCGATCGACCGGCGGTACTCGGCGTGGTAGGCCTCGAGCGACCCGACGGCGGCGTGCGCGGCGATGGCGGGCGGCGCGGGGATCGTGGACGACAAGGCGGACCTCCTGGGGATGCGAGCGGCAAGAAGACCAGCATGGCGCGCCGGCCCGGCGTGCCGGCGTCAATGGACAAGCCGTGCGAGCGTTGGCATTATACCGCCGGAGGACGGGGGCGGGAAGGCCCGCGGCCACGGGGGTGTCGCGCGGGCAGGTGGCGCGAGCCGACCGCTCCGGGCGGCACGGGCCGCGCCGCGCGGAGCAGGTGCGCGTGCGCACCACGACACGGTCTTGGGGGAGATGGCGACGATCGCGGCGTCAACCGATGATGCAGGGCGCGCCCGGCGCCGGCGGCGGCAGGACGCCGCCATCGCGTGCGGCGTGCTGGCTGCGGCAGCGCTGGTGCGCTGGCCGTACCTCCACCGCATCCCGCGCTACACCGACGAGGTCACGCTGTGGCGCCTCGCCGTCGACATCCACGCACATGGCGCGCGGCCGATCGTGTTCGAGGACACGGGCTACAACGGCGCCATCCTCCTCTACCTCCTGGCCGCCGCACGCGCGGTGGCGCCGGTCATCGAGACGCCGCGCTTGCTGGCGCTGGCCATCGGCAGCCTCGGCGTCGCGGCGACCTATCTCTTCGCCGCCGTGCTGGGCGGCCGGCGGGCCGGGATCGTCGCGGCGGCGTTCATGGCCGTCACGCTGACGCCCGTCGTCACCTACAGCCACGTGCTGCACATGACGGCGTTGGCGCTGCCGCTGCAGGTCTTGGGGTGGTGCGCCGCCGCCCGCGCCGCCGCGACGGGCCGCGGGGCATGGCTCGCGGCGGCGGGCGCGCTCGTCGGGCTCGCCGTCCAGACCCACCCGCTGTGCGCGGCCTTCGTGCCGGGCCTGGCCGTGTGGCTGTGGCGCCGCCCGCGTGGCCGCGAGTTCGCCACCGGCCGCTGGGCGGTCGCGGCGGCGGTGGCGGGCGGCATCGCGGTCAGCCCGCTGGCCGTCTACCACCTGCCGTCGATGGTCGGTGCCGCGGAGTCGCGCGTGACCGGCGCGGCCGAGGGCCTGCAGGAAAGCTGGACCGATGTCTCGTACGTGCGCGGGGTGGCCAACTTCGCCCACTCGCTGGCGGACGGCGTCTCGAGCGCACGGCACGACGCGGCGTCGCCGCTGGCGCGCGACGCGTTTGCCTGGCTGCTCCTGGCCGGCGCCGCGGCGGCCGCGGCGTACGCGGCGCGGCACGCCAGCGCCCTGCCGCTGTGGCTCGTGGCCTCGGCGGCGCTCTGCATGCCGGCGGTCATGCGCGAGTACGACAACACGCTGCTCGCGCGCTACGCCGGCCTGGCGCTGCCGGCGGTGCACGCGGCGGTCGGGCTGGCCGTGGACCGCGTCCTGCGGCGTGCGACTCCGGCGACGGGCGCGGCGACGGGCGCGGGCGCCGCGGCGTCGCGGGTCGGCGGGGGGCCGCCGGAGATCCGCGGCGCCCGCCCGCGCTTCGCGCCGGCGACATCCGCCGTCACCATCGCCCTGGTGGGAGCGGCGCTCGTCGGCCTCGCCGCCCGGCTGGCCGGCTACTACGCGGCCGAGATCGCCGGCGACCGCACCAACGACGACATCGTCGCCATCGCCGACGCGGCGGACCAGGCCGATCTGTCGATCGTGCTCGACGGCGGCATCCGGCGCACCGACGGCCGCGGCACCGGCCCGAGCGGCGAGCTCCACGGCATCTTCGCGTGGCGCGGCGTCGAGATGAAGAAGTGGAGCACGCCCAAGCGGCTCGACGACTACCTGTTGGCGATCTCGTGGCCGGCGCACGTCATCGTGGCCGACGACACCCTGCACCAGATCCGCGCGCGCCGCGAGCTCGACCGGGTGCCGAGCCTCTACGTGCCGCCGGTCGCGGACGTCGAGGGGTGGGGGCTGTACCACCTGCCGGGAGACGACGGGGAGGAGTGACGGAGGCGGCGGTGCCGTTCGAGTGTCCACGTGACCCTGGTAACCAAGTTAATGGCGATGGAACCATGAACACGCCACCGGTGACCAATCGAGCAGCCAGCCGTCCATCGTGAGGCCGAGCCGCACACAGGAAGCCCGCCCATCCGCGGGCACGTGATCCCCAGCCAGGAGGCAGGCCATGCACAGTGCTCACCCCGAGCCGGACCCGATGGCCGCCCTTCGCCCGCCCGCACGACGGTCCGCCCGAGTCGCCGCGCGGATCATGCTCTTCGCCGCGGGCATCGTCGGCGGCGCCGGCCTGGCCGGCGCGCGGCTGGCCGCTCACGGCTCGGTGCGCGACGCCGCACACCCGGCGGCGGGCGCCGCCGGCGCCGCCGCGGCGCGCCCTGGTCTGGTCCGAGCGGCCGCGGCGGCCGGGGCCGCCGACGCCGCCAACGCCGCTCCCGGCATGGTGCTGCTCCCCGCCCTGGGGTGCCCGTTCGTCGACGACGGCATCGCGCTCGTCAGCATCCAAAACACCGGCGCCGAGGCGGCCAAGGCCGTCCTCGTCGTGTTCGACGCCCTCGACGATCCAGGCCCGCGGTGCGCCCCTCCCGTGTACGACGAGCTGCAGTGCACCGGCCTGATCACCCCCGGCGGCGCCTGGGTGTTGAGCTCGCGCGCGGGGAGCTTCACCGCCCGCGGGGGCGTCGTGTTCAGCCTGACGGCGCGGCGCCTCTCCGAGATCGGCGCCGCCGGCGACCCCGATGACCTCGCGGCCGACGCGATCTGCGCGGCCCTGCGGTTCCACGTCAGCGAGTCGTGCGAGGGCTACGCGCGCTTCCGGGCGGCCTGGTCTGCAGGCGAGGCGTTCGCCGGGATCCCGCTCGACCGGGCCGTCGGCGGGCCGCTCGCGGTCCACGTCTTGCGCGGGTGCGAGTCGACGGTGGCGGCCCCGCTGGCCGACTACGCCGCCGTCGTCGGCGTCGCCGGCGCTGCGCTCGGCGCGCCGGACGCGCGCGGGCGCTACCGCTATCGGGCGGCGCCGCTCCACAACGCCACCCGGACCGGCGCCGGTGCCGACCGCACGAGCGTGCTCCATCTCCAGAACGCCGGCGCCGTCACGGCCACGGTCACCGTCGAGATCCAGCTCGTCAACGCGTGCGCGGCGTGGCGCCCGTGCGCCGAGACCACGATCAGCCCCGGCGCCACACGGGCCATCGACATCGACGCCTGCGCCATCCGCGACCGGAGCTTCACCGCCGCCATCACCAGCAGCCAGCCGTTGGCGGTGGCGGTCGACGCCACCGACGAGCGCGGCGGGCGGACCTTGCACAACGGCGCGCCGCAGGCCGCGGCCGACGCCGGCGACCCCCCGCCGCCCGCGGCCGCGACCGGCGTCGGCGTCGAGCTCGCGGCGCCCGTGTGGTTCGACGACCGCCACGGATGGGACGCCACGGTGACCGTGCAGAACCACTCCGACGCCGCCGAGGCCGTCGTCGACGTCGCGTTCCTCGACCGCGGCGGTGAGACGCTGCGCACCGAGCGCCGCTCGATCTGCGCCGGCGGCGCCGAGTCGGCGACCGTGACCTTGACCGACGCCCGCCCAGGCCGGCGCCTCGGCAGCGTGCGTGTGCGGAGCGTCGCCCCGCCCGGCGGCGAGCCGGCCCCGGTCAGCGCGGTGGTCGAAGCGCTGCGCTTCGCCGACGTCATGCGGACCGGGACCACCGAAGCGTTCGCGGCCAACCTCGTGCCCGCGGCCGTGCCGGCAAGCGGCGGCGCGGCTGGCGCCGCGGGCGCCGTCGACGGGACCGCCGTCATCGCGCTGCCGGCCATCGCGGACGCCGTCGATACGGCGGTGGGCGTCGGCACCGAGGTCGTCGTCGCCAACCGCGTCGCCGCCCCCGGCTGGACCGACGTGGCGGTGCTGCTCTTCGACCAAAACGCGGTCATCGGCACGCTCTGCCGCCGGCTCGGCGCCGGCGCCGTGCTGTCGTTCGACGTGTCGCCGTACTTCACGGCGACCGACACCGGCTTCGTGGGCAGCGCCGTCGTCTCCGCGACCGCGTGGTCGCACCCCCGGGCCGGGGACCCGCACCGCGTCGCCGCCAGGGACGGCGCCGTCGATCTCGGCGCGGCCGTGGTCACCCGCGTCGACACGCTCCCCGGCGAGGACGTGCCCGGCGACGAGACGGCCGTCGCCGAGGGGGTGGGGCTGGCCGGCCTCCCGCCGAACCTCGCGAGCCTGGGGCGCCCGTGCGGCAGCCCGGACCCCGAACGGCCCCGACCCCCGACGCCGGCCGCAACGGCGCCGCCCCCGACGGCCGAGCCGACCGTTCCTCCCGGCGCCGGTCCGCCTCGGTCGCCCGCGGTCGTGATGCTGCCCGCCTTCACGTTCGAGGGGCAGGACGACGTCTGCCGCGCCGCGATGGTCGTGCACAACCGCGGCGCCGACGCCGCCAAGGGGCTCGTCGTCTTCTGGTCGGACTTCGACAGCTGTGCCCCCGATTGCCTCGGCCCCGTCGGCACCACGTGCACCGCGCTCTTGGCGCCTGGCGCGGCGTGGGACCTGCCCGCGGCGCTGACACCGGGGTCGAGCCCGAGCGCCGCCGTCTACGGGTTCTCGGACCGCACGCTGGGCGACCTCGGGGTCGAGCCCGGCTCGACCATCACGGCCGCCGACGCCGCTTGCACGCGGATCCGACCACGCCTCGTCCGCCGCGACTGCGTCGGCGCGCGCGCGTTCCACCTCGCCTACCTCGCCGGCGCCGACTACGCGGACTTGCCGCTGGGCAGGCTGTACAGCGGCGCCATCGACGTCACCGTGACCCGGGAATGCCCCGGCGACTTCACGCCGGGCCAGGTGACCTCGGCCGTGTACACCGGACTGCCGCGCGCCGCCTGGCTGCCCGACGGCGCCGCGGTGGACGCGGGCGTCCACACCTACGCTGTCAACCCGGTGTTCGCCGACGTGGCCGGCTTCAACACCGCCCTGTACCTCCAAAACGCCGGGCTGGGATGCGCCACCGTGACCCTGTCGTTCCGGGCGTGGGGCGACTGCCTGGGGGCCCGCACGTGCCGCGTGCTCGCCATCGCGCCGGGCGCGGCCTACCCGTTCGACGCGAGTCACTGCGTCGGGCCGGACTGGTCCGGCAGCGTGGTGCTCACGTCCACCGAGCCGCTGGCCATCGCCGCCGACCGGTTCGGCCGCGACCTGCTCTTCACGCACTCGGCCGTTCCCGGCGACCAGCCGTTCGACCTCGACGGCAACGGCACGACCGATGCGGCCGACGGCGCGGTCATCGACGCGGCGCTCGGCACACGGCCGGGCATGCCGGGCTGGCGCGAGCGCGCCGACCTCGACGGCAGCCGCGTCGTCGACGCGGCCGACCACAGAGTTCTGGCGATGCACCTGTGCCGCCCGGCGTCCCCGGCCGCGCCCGCCCCGCCACCGGCCGACCTGGCGCCGACGCGGCAGGTGCTCCTGCCGACGCTGCTCACCGGCACGCCGTCCTGCGAGGCCGTCGTGAGCCTCCAGAACGTCGGCGATGTGCCGAGCAAGGCCGTGCTGGTGCTGTGGAAGGCCGGCGTCGGGTCGGCCGACTGCGCCCCGCCGGCGCGCGTCGAGTGCACCGGGCTCATCGCGCCCGGGCGCGGCTGGACGTGGATCAGCACGCCGGGCGCGGACCGCAGCGGGGCGGTCGCGAGCGGCAGCGTGTTCGCGTTCACGGCCCGCACCTTCGAGGAGCTCGGTCTGAGCGGGACCGGTGTGGTGGCCGACGCGGTGTGCGCGCGGCTCCAGGCCGACCTCGTCGGCGACTGCGAGGCGTTCGCGCGCTTCCGGCGCGCCCTCGACGGCGGCGGCGCCTACGCCGGCTGGCCGATGGCCCGCGTGCTCGGCGGGCGCCTGGTCGCCGACGTCCGCCGCACGTGCGTGTCGCCCGGCGACGCCGCCCTCGGCGGCGGGCTCGTCGCCCTGGCGTACGAGGGCGTCGACGCCCTCGACGTCGGGAGGTTCGACACGACGGCGGGCGGCTACACCTACGGGCTGCCGCTCGTCTTTGCCGACAAGGCCGGCTTCAACGCGCGGCTGTTCGTCCAGAACGCCGGCCTGCGGACGGCGGACGTCGAGCTGTGGCTGCAGGCCCAGGGACAGTGCACGGGCGGCACGGCGTGCCAGCGGGTCGCGATCGCACCGGGCGCCACCGCCGTCATCGATGCCACGACGTGCGTGGGCCCCGATTGGCAGGGGAGCGCCCGGCTGCGCGCGACGCAGCCGCTCGCCGTCGTCGGCGAAGTGTACGGGCGCGGCACGCTCGACACCGTCGGCACGCCGTTGGGCCCGGCCGCGGCCGGCAACGACCGGCCCGCCCGAGGCCCGAGCCGCGTGGCGTACGGCCCGCTTGTGCGCGACCCCGAGCACGGCTGGGACAGCGGCGTCGTCGTCCAGAACGCCAGCTCCGCGGCGAGCGCCATGGTCGAGGTCGCCTTCGCCGACGCCTCCGGCACGCCGTTCGGCGTGCAGCAGCGCCTGCTCTGCCCGGGCGGCGTCGACACGTTCTTCGTGCCGCTCGTCAACGCGCTGGCCGGGGACGGCGAGACCGGCAGCGTCCGCGTCGTCAGCCGCGCCGCCATCCCCGGCGCGCCCGCGCCGCCGGTCGTCGCCACGGCGCTCCTGGCGCGCTACAGCGAGCCCCAGCGCAGCGAGGCGCTCGACCTGCTCGGCCACGACCTCGTGCCGGAGTCCGCCGCGTTCACGTGGCCCGTCGGCGCGGGCGCGGGCGGCACGCACAGCGGCACGGCGGTGATCGCGCTGCCCGACGTGGCGGACCTGGCGAACCCGCGCGACATGACCGAGATCGTGGTGACCAACCTCGTGCCGGTGCCCGGCCGCACCGACGTCGACATCACGCTCGTCCGCGCGGACGGCGCGGTGGCCACGGTCAAGCGCAGCCTCGGGGCGGGCGCCACGGTGTCGATCGACGTGCGGGCGGCCGCCGCGGCGAGCGGCGTCGCGCTGCCCGCCAGCTTCCGCGGGTCCGCCGTGGTGTCGGCCACGTACTGGGACCACGCCGTCATCGCCCCGGACGGCCGCCCGCGCCCGCTCGTCGGCCTGGCGGCGGCCGTGGTGCGCCGCGGCCGGCAAGCCGCGGACGTGCGCGCGCCGGCGCGCGCCAGCGTGACGGTCGGCCGGCCGCTGTGGCGCGCGCCCGACGTCGGCGCGGCGCCGCCCACGCGCTGGAACACGCTCTGGCTGCCGTATGCAGGGCTGGGTGGAGGTGGCGTCAGGTGACGCGCGGGGCGACACCCTCTCCCATGAGATCGGAGCCTCGCGGGCGCGCACACGCCCCCGCCGCGATCGTCCGCCCCGGACCCCTGGACGTCACGGGCCGGCCTCGCCGCGCCGCAGCCGGAAGTTCAGCCACACCACGACCATCAGGATCGCCACGGCCAGCGCCTGGTGCCCCAGGGCCAGCGCCAGCGGCACGTGCCACCAGATCACGCTGATGCCGAGCACGATCTGGGCGACGACGAGCGCCAGCACCGCGTACCCTCCGCGCCGCGTCGCCGCCGATGCCGGCGCAGTGCGGAGCGCCCGCACGAGCCACAGCACCGCCGCGAGCACCGCGAACGCCAACCAGCGGTGCACGAACTGGACCGTGGCCGGCGCCGAGACGAGGTTCCGCCACCACGGCGCGAGCGTCTCGAGCCAGCCCGGCGGCACCCAGCGGCCGTACATCAGCGGCCAGGTGTCGGACGCCATCCCGGCGTCCAGCCCGGCCACGAGCCCGCCGTAGGCGATCTGCGCGAAGAGCAGGCCGAGCACGGCCAGGGCTGCCCGCCGCGCGCGCAGGTCGCCCGGGCGAGCCATGGGCGCCCCATCGGCGCGCAGGCCGAGCGCCTGCCAGTACGTCGCGCACAAGAGGACGAGCGCGGCGAGGAGGTGCGCCGTCAAGCGGAAGTGGCTGACCGCCGGCTGGTCGACCAGCCCGCTCTTGACCATGTACCAGCCGAGGAAGCCCTGGAACCCGAAGAGCAGCCCGATGCCGACGTAAGGCAGGGCGCGCCGGCGGGGGATGATCCCGCGCGCCAGGAAGTAGAGCAAGGGCAGCGCCACCACGAGGCCGGCCACGCGGGCGACGAGGCGGTGGATGTACTCGATGTAGAAGATCCGCTGGTACTCCGCCAGCGTCATCGCCGAGTTCACGTGCCGGAACTCCGGCGTCGCCTGGTAGCGCGCGAACGTCTCGCGCCAGGCCGCCTCGCCGATCGGCGGCAGCACGCCCATCACCACGTTCCATTCGACGATCGACAGCCCGGACTCCGTCAGGCGCACGAAGCCGCCGAACACCACCATGAACACGATGAAGCCGCACACCACGGCCAGCCAACGGGCGACGAGGCGGTCGTGGGCGCGCGTGGTCGCGACCTCGCCGGCGGCCGTCGGCAGACCGGCGGCCGCCGGCGCCCCCGTCGCTCCGCGGCCGCCTGGTCTTGAGGATCGAGCCGGCGTGGTCATCGCATCGCCGTGGGTCATCGGGACGCTCCTTCCGAAGGCATGGTGTCGGCGGACGCCGGCGGTTCGGGCCCCGCGTCGAGCGCCGCCTGGATCTCGGCCCAGGCCGCCGCGACGTGGCGCGCCTCGGTGTGCGTCTGGCCGACGCACAGCCGCAGCGCATGGCGGTCGCGGATGCGGGCATGGCTCAGGTACAGCCGGCCGCCGGCGTTGAGGCGCGCGAGCAGCTCGGCGTTGACGGCGTCGCCGCCGCGCGCCCGGAAGCACACGAGGTTGAGCGCCCGCGGGGCGGCGAGCTCGAAGCGCGGGTCGGCGGCGACCCACCCGGCGAACGTCTCGGCCAGCGCCACGTGGCGGCGGATGTGGTGGCGCAGCCCCTCGACACCGTAGTGCCGGATGACGAACCACAGCTTGAGCGCCCGGAAGCGCCGGCCCAGCGGGATGTGCCAGTCGCGGTAGTCGATGACCGCGCCGCTCTCGGTGGCCTGGTTGCGCAGATACTCCGGCAGCACCGAGAGCGCCCCGACGAGCGCGGCGCGGTCGGCCACGTAGAAGCAGTCGCAGTCGAAGTTGGTGAACATCCACTTGTGCGGGTTGAAGCAGTAGCTGTCGGCGTTCTCGAGGCCGGCGTGGAGCCATCGGTGCTCCGGGCACACCGCCGCCGTGCCGGCCATGGCGGCATCGACGTGCAGCCAGACGTCCTCGGCCCGGCAGATCCGCCCGATGGCGGGCACCGGGTCGACCGCGCCGGACGACGTCGTGCCCACCGTCGCGCACACGAAGCACGGAACGCGCCCGGCGGCGCGGTCGGCGGCGATCCGCTCGGCCAGTCGGTCGGGCCGCATCCGCAGGTCGTCGTCGACCTCGACGAGCCGCAGGTTGTGCGCGCCCATCCCTGCCACGCGCATCGCCTTCTCCACCGACGAGTGCGCCTGCGTCGACGTGTAGGCCACCAGGCGCCCGTCGCAGCCCTCCGCGCCGGCCCGGAAGCCCGTCGACCGTTCGCGCGCCGCCAGGAGCGCGCAGAGCGTGGCGCTCGACGCGGTGTCCTGGATCACGCCGCCGCCAGGGCCGTCGGACCGGAAGCGTGCGGGGAGCCCCAGCATGTCGACCAGCCAGTCGAGCACGTGGGTCTCGAGCTCGGTGCACGCCGGGCTCGTCACCCACAGCATCCCCTGCACGCCGAGGCCGGCGGACAGCAGCTCGCCGAGGATCGACGGCCCCGAGGCGTTGGCCGGGAAGAACGCGAAGAAGCGCGGCGACTGCCAGTGCGTGACACCGGGCAGGATGATCCGCTCGACGTCGGCGAGGATGGCATCGAACGGCTCGCCGTGCGCGGGCGCGGCCGGCGGGAGCGCCGCGCGGATGTCGCCCGGGCGCACGCGGCTCTGCACCGGGAAGTCCTCGACGCGCGCCTGGTAGTCGGCGATCCAGTCGACGAGCGCGTGGCCCCAGCGGCGGAAGTCGTCGGGCGACATGTGGAAGGATGGGCCGTCGGGCGGCGGCATCGGGCTCATCCGCAGGCGCACAGGGGGCAGCATGCGACGCGCGGCCGGAAGTCGATCACGTGCCCCCGGCGGTCGAGCTCGATGTGGCAGCATTCCAACAGCCGCTCGCGCAGGATGGCCCGGCCGCGCTGGATGCGCGACTTGGCGCCGCTGACCGACAGGCCCAGCCGATCGGCGACCTCGCGCTGCGTGTGCCCGTCGATCTCGGACAGGCGGACGGCCTGCCGGTAGTGCTCCGGCAGGCCGTCGACGAGTCCCCCGACGAACGCGGCGACCTGGCGCTCGGCCGCGCGGTCGGCGGCCGACGCGCGCACGGCGTCGGCATCGTCGACGAGGCGGGGGTCCGCGCCCGCTTCGTCGAGGTCGACCGCCGTCGCGTGCCGGCCGCCGTGCCGTCGGTGGTGGTCGATCACGGCGCGGCGCGCGATCTGGAACAGCCACGGCGCGAGGCGATCGGCGTCCCGCAGGTCCCCCAGCCCGGCGTGGAGCTTGAGGAACACGTCCTGCGTCACGTCGTCGACGGCGTCGGGGTCGTCGAGGCGGCGCGCGACGAACCCGCGGACCTGGGCGCCGAACCGCTCCCACACCGCCCCGGACGCGGCCGGCGCCGCGATCGCCACCGCCGTCACGGCCGGACGCCCCGCACGGTGATGCTCATCACGCCGTGGTCGTCGCCGCGAAAGGCGTCGTAGACGGTCGAGGCCACCTCGGCGACGTCGGCGAAGCCGGCGGCGCGGATGAGGTCGAGATAGCCGTCGCGGTCCATGGCGCCGGCCACGCAGCCGGCCCACAGCGCCATGTCCGTCCGCACGCGCTCCGGCACCGGTCCGAACGAGACGACGTCGGAGATGACGAACCGCCCGCCCGGTCGCAGCACGCGGTGGATCTCGGCGAAGGCGCGCGCCTTGTCCGGGACGAGGTTGAGCACGCAGTTCGAGAGCACGAGGTCGACGCTGCCGGCGTCGACCGGCAGGTCCTCGATGTCGCCTTGCCGGAAGTCGACGTTGCCGTGGCCCCCGGTCGCGGCGTTGGCCCGGGCGCGCTCGATCATCTCGGGCGTGAAGTCGACGCCGATCACGCGGCCGCTCGGGCCGACGGCGCGGGCGGCCAGGAACGCGTCGATGCCGGCTCCGCTGCCGAGGTCGAGCACGGTCTCGCCGGGCCGGATGTCGGCGTGCCGGGTCGGCAGGCCGCAGCCGAGGCCGAGGTTGGCGCCGGCGACGACGTCGGCGTCGAGCGCGCCGTAATCGACGAGCATTGCGCCGCTGTCGCAACATGCGGCGCCGGCGGCGGCACCCTCGGCGGCCGCTCCAGAGCCGCATCCGGCCTCGTCGCCGCAGCACGAGCCGCCGCCGAGCGCGATCCCGGCGTAGCGCTGCCGCACGGCCGTCTTGACGTCGGCGGGGTCGCCGGCGGGGGCGGGGGAGTGGACGGGTGTGATGGTCATGGTCATCGGTGGTCCTCCGATTTGGGGGGAGCGGCCGCTGCGCGGCCGAGCCCGGCAGGAATTGTAACGCACGCCCAGATAGACGGCGCGATTCCGCAAAGGACGCAACGCCCGGGCCGCGCGCGGAGTTGACCCGTCGTCGGGCCGTCGTCTACACTGCACGGCGTGCCGGTCCGCCGGACGGCCCGGCGGCACGGTCTTCTCGTTTCAGCCCGCACGCGAGCCACGTCCATGCAGCCCATGCCACCGCAGTCCGCCCACGCCCCGACGCACGCCGCCTACCGCTTCGACCGCGCGCCGCTCCGGATCTACTGGGAGGTCACCCGTTCGTGCGACCTCGCCTGCCGCCACTGCCGCGCGGATGCCATGCCCGAGGCGGACCCCGCCGAGCTCGACGCCGTCGAGGGTCGCCGCCTGCTGGACGCCATCGCGTCGTTCGGGCCGCCGCTGCCGAAGGTCGTCTTCACCGGCGGCGATCCGCTCAAGCGGGTCGACTTGTTCGACCTCATCGCCCATGCCCGCGCGTCGGGCCTCGGCGTATCGGTGGCCCCCAGCGCCACGCCGCTCCTGACGGCGGACGCCATCCGGCGCTTCAAGGCCGAGGGGGTCGAGGCGATCTCGCTCAGCCTCGACGGCGCCACGGCCGAGCGGCACGACGCCATCCGCGGCATCCCGGGCACGTTCGAGCGCACGCTCGAGGCGGCGCGGACGGCCCGCGCCGCCGGCCTGCCGTACCAGGTCAACACGTTGGTCAGCGCCGAGACCGTCGACGACCTGCCGGCGATCCACGCGTTGGCGGCGGCGCTCGGGGCGGCCCGCTGGAGCCTGTTCTTCCTGGTGTCGGTCGGGCGCGGCGAGGTGCTGGAGTCGCTGACCCCCGAGCGGTCCGAGGCGCTCTTGGCCTGGCTGGCCAGCCTGCGCGCTCGGCCGGGGCCGCTCGTCACGACCACGGAGGCGCCGCACCTGCGGCGCGTGCTGGCGCAGCACGGCGCGGGCGCGGCCGGCGGTGGGCATCCGCCCCGCGGCTCAGGTCCGCATGCACGCCCGGCAGCCGCAGGGACGTCCGCCGGGATCGCGCACCCCGGAGGGGCGCCCGCCGGCATCACGCATCCCAGCGGCTCGACGGCTTCCGCCGTGGGGCACCCCGGCGCCGGTGGGGCAGACGGCTCCGGCGCCCGCGGCGCGCCGGTCGCCCACGGCGCCGGCATCCGCGACGGCAACGGGGTGCTGTTCATCTCGCACACCGGCGACATCTGCCCGTCGGGGTTCCTCGAGCTCGCCGCCGGCAACATCCGCAACGACGACCTCGTGGCGGTGTACCGCGACACGCCGATGTTCCGGGCGCTGCGCGACCCCGACGGCTTCGGCGGGCGCTGCGGGCAGTGCGAGTTCCGCTGGCCGTGCGGCGGATCGCGGGCGCGGGCGTTCGCCGCGTGCGGCGACATCCTCGGCGAGGACCCGCTCTGCGCGTACGACCCGGGCGGCGCGGCCGCCTCGCCCGCGTCGCGCAACTGATCCGCGGCATGCGCATCTCCCGGGCGGCGCCGGCCGCCACGCTGGCGCTGGTCGCCGGGCTCGGCGGGCTCACGCTCGCGGCCTGCGGACCCTCCTCCACGCCCACCGCGGCCCCTGCCACGGCCGTGCCGGAGGCGACGGCCACCGCGACGCTCACGGCCACGCCGACGGTGACGCCGACCGTGCCGACGCCGACCCCGACCTTCACGCCGACGCCGCCGCCGGAGGCGTTCGTGCCGGTGCTGCCGAGCATCGACGCGGCGATGAAGGCGCGCTTGCGCGAGGTCCTGCGGCTGGGGCAGGAGCGGGGCATGCGGCCGAACGTGTTCGCCAAGGTGGGCGACAGCATCACGGTGTCGGGCTTCTTCTTGACGGACTTCGGGTGCGGCGGCGGCGACCTCGGGGCGTTCGCCGAGCTTCGCGCGGTCGTCGACTACTTCCGCGCCGAGCCGCTCCCACCGTGGCCGAGCCTGGCGCGCTGCGCCGAGCACAACAGCTTCACGCGCCGCAGCATCGCCTCCGGCATCGGGTGGACCGCCGTCCAGGTGTTCGTGCCGTTCGTGTCGCCGGAGGACCGTCGGGCCACGGCGGAGGCGTCCGGAGCGCCGAGCGGCACGCTGGGCGTCGACATCCCTTCGCCCACCGGCGAGGCGCCGCCGGGCGGCGGCCCCGATGGCGGCGCCGAAACCGGGGACGGCACGACGGACGGCCAATCGGGCGATGCCGCCGCGCCGGACGCTGCGCCGGACGCAGAGGCGACCCCCACCGCGACCCCGACGCCGGATTGCCCGCCGCCGGACGACGCGCCGCTGCGCTGCGAGCTGCGGCTGACGCGGCCCGGCGTGGCGCTGGTGATGTTCGGGACCAACGAGGCAGCCAACCGGCTGCCGCCGGCGCAGTTCCAGGCCAACGTCGATCGCATCGCGGGTGAGCTCATGGCCGCGGGCGTGATCCCGGTGCTCAGCACCATCCCGCACCGCACGGACCGTGAGTCCGCCAACGCCCGGGTGTCGGCGTACAACGTGGCGGTGATGGACGTCGCTGCCGCGCGCGGCGTGCCGCTCGTCAACGTCTGGCGCGCGCTGCAGGGGCCGGACATGGCGCGCCGCGGCATGGAGGCGGACGGCATCCACCCCAACGCCGTCGGCTACGGCGCCGCGCTCACGGACCGCGGGCTGCGCTACGGCCACAACCAACGCAACCTCGCGGTGCTGCAAACGCTCGACAAGCTGAGGCGGATCGTGATCGACGACGGGGCGCCGGACGGGTAGGCGGGGCACGGCCGCCGGCCAGTGGTTGCACCCCGGGCGCAGGGTGATATCATCCCGCTGCTGAGGGTCAGCCTGCCGGCCGCGGCCATGCGCGGTCTCGTGGCGCTGGGCCCCTCTCTGCGGACCCGCCGTTTGACGCCCTCAGTCGTCCGATGCGTCTGGTCGGAGCGCGATTTCGGGACCGCACAAGGGAAAGACAGCGCCGGTCACCCCGGAGCTTGCGATGTCGCACGCGACCGACCTGCATGCCCTGCACGCTGCGCTGCGCGCGCTGGGCGTCGACGACGATCGGCTCACACGCCTGCGCGCGGCGCTGGGCGACGGAGACGCCGCCGCCAGCGCCGCGCCCCCCGAGCACGGCGCCTTGCTCCGGCTGGCCGGCACCCCCGCGCAACGCGTGGCGCTGGCGCGGCGCTTCGGGTGGTCGTTCGACGCGCTGACGCGCTGGGTGGCGCAGGCCGACCTGCTGCGGGTCGAGGGGATGGCGCCGGCCACGGCGCGGCTCCTGGTGGCCGCCGGAGTCATGGGAGCACACGACCTGGCCGCTTTCTTCCGTCAGGTGCCGGTCAACGCCCACGCACGCCCATCCAAAGACCACACGTGGCTCACGCGGGTGCGCGGCCTTCTCGCGCGCCCTTTCGGCCTGATCGCGCTGCTCGGACGATCGCCGAACCATCCCCCCACGCGGTACTTCGACCCGGACCGCGGCGCCGAGCATCTGGCCGCGATGATCCGGGCGGCAGCCGGGACGGTGGACGGCGCCGCGTCCACCGGGATGTCGGCGGCCACCGGTGGGATGGACGCCGCGGTCTTGCAGCGGCACATCAAGGCAGCGTTCGACTTGACCCATCCTCGCCGAGACACCGGTCGTGTGCAGACGGCCAGCACGGCTGCCGCCCAGTCCGCCGCGCGCGACGCCCCCAGGATCACCACAGGCACCGATGCCGTGGTCATCGTCAAGGGCGCCGGCCAACAGGGACCGGACGCGTCGCTGGGCATGTTCATGCGTGGCTTCTGGCCGGCCATGAAGGCCACCGACCCGGACGCCGTCGTCTACAGCCGGCGCGAGAGGGGCATCTCGGGCGAGGTCGTCGAAGTCCTCGGCGGCAACCGGAGGATCTGGCTCACCGAAGCCTACTGGGAGAAGGACATCCGACCGCCGGGCCCCACGACGGTGTTCTTCGCCGAATGGCGGGCGGCGGTGTTCGCCTACGTGTCCATGCCGGTTCCGCACCTGAAGGCCGTGAACGGCCGGCGCGACGCGGCGTGGTGGCGGTGGTTGCCCTTGCTCTTCTTCGTGGAGTTGGCGATGGTGGGCGCGTTCGGCGCCATCGTGGTCTACTTCGACCGTCTGCGCGGTCGCCCGTTGATCGACTTGCCGTTCGTCGACGCCGAAGCCCGGATCACCGCGACGCTGATCACGTGGCTCGATCTGCCGCCGAACCAGGCGCCGTGGGTCATTCCCGGCCTCGTCTTGGCCGTGCTGGCGGCCTATCTCGGCATGCGCGCCTGGACCCACGTCCGCGCGATCCGCGAGCAATCGCGGCGCTGGCCGGGCGAGCGGCCCGACGTCGGCACGTGGACGCCATACCTCATGCTGCTGATGGCCTTCCTGATCTCGCCGGTCTGGTACGTCATCGGCATCATCCACTTGGTCGCGTTCAACGTGGTGCTCCAGACCGTGCGCGACGTCGCATGGCCGTGCCGGCACGATTTCGGCACCGACGACGACCGGCTCGCCGCGTCGGCGTATCGCGACGACGGCGCCGGCGAACGGGGCGCGACGACGTGGCGAGACCTGGCCGCCCGACTGGTCCGCGGCTATTGGCTCCCCCAGTGGCTGTATCGGTACACGGCGATCGTCGTGCTGCCGCTCGTGTCGATCGTCTATGCGCTGGTGCGGGTGCTCGCGCTCGTCCCCGCGAGCATCCCGGTCGTCGGGTCGCTGAGCGGCAGGCTCAGCAGCCTGGTCGGCGAGCTCATCAGCGGCTCGATGGGCGACATCACGGTGTACGCCACGGACCCGGCCCAGGCCCCTCGCATCCGTGCCGCCGCGATCGACGCGATCCACACGCTGGCGCGCCGCGACGACGTCGACCGCATCCACGTGGTGGCGCACTCCCAGGGCACGCCGATCGCGTACGAGACGTTGTACCACCACCTGCCCGACGCCGATCGCGCGAAGGTATGGAGCTTCGTCACCATCGGATCGGTGCTCAACTACTACCACCAGATCCACACCGTCCTGGACCGCTTCTCGGAACACCGATTCCCGGTGCGCGCGGACCCCGGCTTCCCGCCGCAGTACCGCTGGGTCAACCTCTGGAACAGCGGCGATCCGATCCCGGAGTTCCGATCGCTGGAGGGCTTCGGGAGCGGCATCGGCGACCGCGGCCCGACCAACGTCAAGGTGTCGGCGCACCGGCTCCCGGTGGCGAGCCACACGGGGTACTGGACCGACGTCTACGACCTCCACATCCCGCTTGCGCGCCGCCTGCTGGGCGACCTCAACCCCGACGAGTGGTCCCATCCGAGTCCGGACGCTTGGCGGCGGGCCGAGCAAGCGCTCGGCGACGGGGCGCCGGCGGCAGGCGCCGTGGCCGCTGGCGGGCCCGACGCCACGGATCGCGCCGACTTCGACTTGCGGCACGTGCCGAGCAAGCCGTGGTGGCGCGCGAACGGCCCGCGGCGACCCCGTGGACGGCTTCGTCTGGGCCACCCGCTCTTGACGTTTGGGCTGTGGGCGGCGGGCCTGGTGCTGGTGTTCGCGGGATCGCACGGAGCCACCCTGGCCGCCGATGCGTGCTTCGGTGCGTCCGACCGCTGCCAGCGGTGGGTGACGGCGTCCGCCTGCCGCGTCGTCTCCGCGCTGCCGAGCCTGGGCTTGGACGTGGGCGTCTGGTCGCCACGCGTCATGCACACCCGACGCTGGCTGCTGGAGAAAGCCGACGGGCCGGTGGAACCAGGCGGGCCCGCCGTGCTGGTACACGGGCCGGAACTGCTGGTGCTCGTGCTGTCGGTCGCCGCGCTTGCCGCGCTTGCCCTGGCACGGGCGCCGCTCACGGCGCTGCTCACGCGCCTGATCTACGTTTCTCCGCCATCCGATCTGCCCGATGAACCGGAAGCCTGATCCCCCACCACCCCTGGAGGTCGAACCATGATGCGCCGTCGCCGATGCACCGGCCTGGCGATGTTGACCGCCGCCGCCGCGATCGTCGCGCCGATCTCCCTGTCACCCGCCTCACCCACGTCCGACGGCCACACCGCGCGCGTACCGACACACCGGGCGCACGGCACCCCACCCGATCGGGCTAGCCCGACGGCCGGGGGGCGTTGCAGTCGCGCGCGATCCGGTGCACGTCGCGCAGGACCGGCCCGGCCGCCGGCGACGCCGGGTCGACCGTGAAGTACTCGAGCACCAGCTGCGTGGGGTCGGCGTGCCCACGCACCGCGCCGTGCGCGTCGGCGATCCGGGCCTCGCTGCCGACGACGGGCGCGCCGAAGGTCGTGTTGAGCGGCGCACCGCCCGTGCCGACGACCAGGTATGCAAAGCCGCCGGACCGTGTGATCCGCTCGTAGGTGTGCGCGTGCCCCGCGAGCACGATGTCGGCGCCCCACTGGCGATACCGCCACCCGGCGCTCGAGTCCAGGAGCGGGTTCGAGCCCGGATCGGTCGTCGACGAGTAGGGCGGGTGGTGCATCGCCACCAGCTTCCAGCACGCGCGAAGCGACGCCAGCCCGTGCTGCAGCCACGCGCGCTGCGGGGCGAGCGGGTTGCTGCGGGCGGCCTTCTTGCGGATCGCACCGTCGACGGGCTCGGCCGCGTTGCTGTCGAGCACGAAGAACCGCACGAGGGGGTCGCCCTCGCTCGGCTTGGCGAACTGGCGCGTCGGCGATCGCCGGAAGCGCGCGACGAAGGCGTCCTCCGGGCAGGCGTCGCACTCGTAGTCGTGGTTGCCGATCGCCGGCTCGAAGCGGTCCGGGATGAGCTCGCCATACGGCGCCGTGTTGACGGCCCACGTCTCCGGCGCGCCGGAAGGGTAGTTGTTGTCGCCGGTGGTGACCACGAATGCCGGCTCCCAGCGCGCCACCATCGCGGCGACGCGCCGCGCCGGCTCGCAGCTCCAGCCCGGATCGGTCATCGCACAGGCGCCATAGTCGCCGACGACCGCGAACGTCACGGCGCCCTCGTAGTACGGCCCATGGCGGACGATCGGCAGGTAGGCCGCATGGTCCAAGGCGGAGGCATCGACGGCTCGCCAGGTCGCGGCGCCTCCCGGGCTGACGCCGGACTCCCCCGAGGATGGCGGCATCCCGAGCGCGGCGCGGCTCGACGCCAGCAGCGCCGCCGCGGCGAGCCCGGTGCGCAGGCGCGGCCCGCGGCCCGGCCGCGTCGTTCGCGCCGTCGGCGCGCCGTCAGCGGGCGATTTCCACAACACCCTTCATGCCCGCCTCGTAGTGCCCCGGAACCAAACACGCGATCCGGTCGGGCACGTCGGACCCGTCGCCAAACGTCCACTCGAACGTCGCAGTCTCGCCGGGTGCGATCAGAATCGGGTCGGGCGCGTCATCGCCCTGCATGCCCGTGTCGTGGTCGTCCGTGGCATGCCCCGCGGCCAGGTGCGCGTCGATGGCGTGCTGCGTGCTCAGCCGGAACTCGTGCTCGATCGCGCCGGTGTTGGTGACGACGAACCGGACGGTCTCGCCCGGGGCGACTTCGACGGACGCCGGCTCGAACGTGAACTCGCCGGCCGTGATGGCGATCTCGCGGACCGGGCCCGGACGGGCGGACCCGGCGTCCGTGGCCGCCGCCGGGTCGCGATACACCCGCAACAGCACCGCGAGCACCGCGAGGGCGACGGCAAAGAAGCCGCCCATCCCCAGCAGGACGACCCGCCGGATCGCCGCGTCGTCGTGCGACTTGCTGCGCATCAGACTCCCCTCCCCGATGTGACGGCGGCGATCGGCGCCCGAGGCGACACTAGCGCGCCGCCTCGACCCCGTACCCCGCCCGCTCGACCGCGGCGACGAGGTCGGCCTCCGACACCTTGTCGGGGTCGTACCGCACCTCGGTGCGCGCCTTGGCGTACGAGGTCTTGGCCTCGATGACGCCGTCGACGTCCTCGAGCTCCCAATCGATCGACATGGCGCACGAGGCGCAGTGCATCCCGCTGATCACGAACGTCCGCGAGACCGGCAGCGTGCTCATTGGACGACCTCGATAACGCCGCTGTACATGCCCATCGCACACGTGAACGGAATCGTCCCCGGCTGCGACGGCGGGATGTCGACGACCTCGCGCCCGGTCTTGGGCAGCGAGATCTGGACGCGCAGCGACGGGATCACGAACCCGAGGATGCAGCCCTCGGTCCCGTCGGTGACGAGGTTGAGCCGCGCCGGGACACCGGCCTTGAGCATCACGCGCCCGGGCGCGTAGGCACCGGTCCGCACCTGGATGGTCGCCTCTTGCACGGCGGCGGGCTTCGGCGCAGCGCCGCCCGACGCGCCGCCGGCAGTGGTGCCGGCCGCGCCGCCGTCTTCCGCCGCGGGCCGGACCACCGCCTCCACGGCATCGCCGCCGACGAAGCGGCCGCCGTAGCCCAGCAGCCGTGCGCCGGAGACCATCGACGTGACGGCCACCACGACCACCAGCACGGCGGCCACCGGCTTGAAGACGGCGAACGCCGACCGGCTCAACCGGGTCGCCACGAGCCCCAACCCGAGGAACAGCGGCACCGTGCCGAGCGTGAACGCAAGCATGATGAGCGCGCCGCGCAGCGGGTCGTTCGAGGCGATGGCCAGCGACTCCATCGCCAGCGTCACGCCGCACGGCATCGCGACGGTGAGCCCGCCGAGGATAACCGGCCCCAGCGCGCCGCCGCGCCGCGACTCCTGGCGCAGCAGGCGCTGGACGGACTTCGGCGGCTGGAACGCGAAGCGCCGGAAGAACGGGTGGACGTCGAACATCTGGAGCACGATCACGAGCATGAAGAGTCCCGCGCCGACGAGCAGCCAGCCCTGGAGGCCGATGGGCACGATCGAGCCGACGGCACCGAGCACGGCGCCGAGCACGGTGTACGCCACGGTCTTCGCCAGAAGGAACTGCGCCACCGGCACGGCGGGGTCGCGCGTCGCCGTGCCGGCATCCCGCGCTTGGAGCGCGCGCTGCGCGACGACGGTCGCGAGCAACCCCCCCTGCACGGCCAGGCACGTGAGGCCGCCGACCGAGAGGCCGGCGAGGAACACCAGCCAGAGGCTGGCAGATGCGTCTAGCTCGGGCATGGCCCACACTCCCTGTTCCGCTCGCCCCGTCCGGGCGGCAGGGCGCACCGTCGGGACAGTCCAGATTCAAACCAAGGATCGCGAGTTCGTCAGGTCGCCCGACCCGCCACCTGACAGTGTCACCCGGTCGACTGAGATCGGCGTTGGCGGCCGGTGAGCACGGCATGAGCGGCGGGATCGCCTGCCGGTGACGCGCCCCGACTCACAGGTCCTTCGCCCGCGAAGCCACCTTGTCCTTGATCGTCGCGAGCAGCGCCCCGAAGGGCACATCGTTCGCGCGCGATCCGTCGCGGCGCCGCAGCGACACCGTGTTCTCGGCGACCTCGCGGTCGCCCACGACCAGCATGTACGGCACCTGCATGAGCTGCGCCGTCCGAATCTTGGCGTTCATGCGGTCTGCGCCGAGATCGGCCGTCGCCCGTACCCCCTCGGCCGCGAGCTGCCGCGCCAGCGACGCGGCGTGCCCGTTGTGATCGTCGGTGATCGGGATGACCCGCGCCTGCTCCGGGCAGAGCCAGACCGGGAACCGGCCGGCGTAGTGCTCGATGAGGAAGCCGATCATCCGCTCGTGCGTGCTCAGCGGCGCGCGGTGGATGCACAACGGCGTTCGGGCCTCGCCATGCTCGTCGACATACGTGAGCGCGAAGCGCTCGGGCTGCGCGAAGTCCACCTGGTTGGTCGCCAGCGTGAACTCCCGGCCGATGGCGCTCCAGATCTGGACATCGATCTTCGGGCCGTAGAACGCCGCCTCGTCGGCCACCTCGACGAACGGCACGCCACCGTTGACCATGGCGCGACGGACCATGTCCTCGGTCTCGAGCCACAGCCGCTCGTTGTCGACGTACTTCTTGCCGAGGCCCTTCGGGTGGTGCGTGCTCAGGCGCATGACGAACTTGTCGATGTCGAACAGGTCGAAGTAGCGCCGGTACATCGCCACGACCGCCATGAACTCCTGCTCGAACTGCGCCTCGGTGCAATAGATGTGCGCGTCGTTCATCTGCATCGACCGCACGCGCATGGTGCCGAACAGCTCGCCGCTCTTCTCGAAGCGGTAGCACGTGCCGTACTCGGCCAGCCGCACCGGCAGGTCGCGGTAGCTGCGCTGCGTGGCACCGAAGATCTTGTGGTGGAATGGACAGTTCATCGGCTTGATGTAGTACCGCACGCCCTCCATCTCCATCGGCGGGTACATGCTCTCGGCGTAGTACGGCAGGTGCCCGCTGCGGAGGAACAGGTCCTCCTTCGAGAGGTGCGGCGTCCGCACGCGCGCATAGCCCGCCTCGGCCTCGACCTCCTTGGCCAGGCGCTCGAGCTCCTCGATCATCGTCCCGCCGTTCGGCAGCCACAGGGGGAGCCCCGGGCCGACCTCGTCGTCGAAGGTGAAGATCTCGAGCTGCCGGCCGATCTTGCGGTGGTCGCGCCGCTTGGCCTCCTCGAGCATCTGGAGGTGCTCGAAGAGCTGCTGCTTGTTCGCCCACGCCGTGCCGTAGATGCGCTGGAGCATCGGGTTGTGCTCGTCGCCGCGCCAGTACGCCCCGGCCACCGACATCAGCTTGAACGCGTTGCCGGGGATCTGCCCGGTGTGCTCGACGTGCGGGCCGCGGCAAAGGTCCTCGAACGTGTCGTGGCGGTACGTGCTGATCACGGGCGCCGCACCGGTCTCGTTGCCGTACTCGTCGACGCCGCCGGCCGCCAGCCCGGCGATGAGCTCGAGCTTGTACGGCTGGTCGACGAACAACGCCCGCGCCTCGTCGGCGCTGACCTCACGGTAGGCAAAGCGGTGGTTGCCCTTGATGATCTCGCGCATGCGCGCCTCGATGCGCTCGAGGTCGTCGGGCGTGAACGTGCGCGGCCGGCCGTCGTCCGCGGCGCCGAGGTCGAAGTCGTAGTAGAAGCCCGTGTCGATGGGCGGGCCGATGGCGATCTTCGCCTCGGGATAGATCTCCAGGACGGCCTGCGCCATGACGTGGGCCGTGCTGTGGCGAATGCGGTAGAGCTTGTCCTGGTCGGACGCGTTGCCGTTCTGCATGGCGTGGCTCCTTCGTCGAGACGCTACGGATGGGATGTCGGTGTGGTCGCAACGACGCCCGGGGCGCGGGCCCCGGGCGTCTCGTCCGTCGATGGGCGGCCGGTCCGGCCGCGGGCTCATCTCAGAGCGGACCCAGGGCGATGCTCAGGGTCACCACGTTGGTGCGGGTGCCGTTGGTCAACGGCTGCCCGAGCAGCAGGTCGATCTTGCCGTCGCCGTTGAAGTCGCCCATCGCCCACACGGTGAGCTGCGGGTCGTTCCACTCGGCATCCGGCACATCGGTGTCGAGGTCGAGCACGTCGGCGTCCGTCCAGGCCGTGCGGAAGAGCTTCATCGACGTGATGCCGCTGGTCGGGTTGTGCGCGTTCCCCGAGCAGCGCGCGCCAGCCGCGCCGCAGCCCAGCGCGGTGGTGGCCGGGTCCGCCGAGGCCCCCGCCGCACCCGTCAGCAACAGGTCGCGCTTGCCGTCGCCGTCGAGGTCGGCCGTCCGCCAGCCGTCGGTGCTCGCCATGTGCCCGTAGCCGGCCTTGACGAACACGCGGTCGGTCTGGTGGCGCGCGACCTTCTGCGCGATGCCCGCTCCGCCGAGCCAGATGTGCGTGTTGTCGCCGAAGCCCAGGACGATGTCGCGCACGTTGTCGCCGTTGACGTCCTCGAGGAAGAACGGCGCCGGGAAGAACGGCGTCGGCTCGCGCCCCGCGCCCGACGGCAGGTAGCCGCGGCCCGGGTCCGGCGCCGGCGGCGGCACGTTCGGCGCTTCGCCGCCGTCGGCCGCGTCGTAGAGGTCGCGCGGGCGCGCGAGCGTCACCGGCGCCAGCTCGGTCGAGGCGAGGATGCCGGCGCCGCCGGCCACCACCCGCAGCTCGTCGGGCAGCCCGCCGCCCGGGCAGCGGCGCGCGACGATGTCCGCCACGCGGTCGCCCGTCACGTCGGCCACGCCGGCCAGGCTGAGGCGGCACACGCCGAGGTCCGACCACACGACATCGTCGCGGAACGCCGTCGCGGCGGCCCAACGCCCGGCGCCGAACATCACCGCCACGGCGCTCGACCCGGCACCCTCCGGCAGCACGGCGCCGAGGCGGTCGAGGTTGCCCATGAAGAGCGCGTCCAGGCCGAGGACGAGGTCGGCGTCGTGGTCGCCGTTGACGTCCGCGAACACCGGCGTGACCGACGTGCCCGGCCCGAAGAGCGCGACCTGGTCCTTGAGCGGCGCCTGGCGCACGAACGTCAGGTCGCCCTGCGTCGCGCGACCGAGGTCGGTGGTCTCCGGCTTGGCCGCGGGCTTCCAGGTGCGCCGGCCCGCCACGACCGCCACGCGCTGCGCCTCGTAGTCGCCCATCAGCTCGCTGGCGCTGAACGCGATGTCCTTGATGCCGTCGCCGTTGACGTCGACGATCGACACGGGTGAGCGGATCTGCTCGGTGGTCAGCAGGAACGACGCCGCCGCCGTCGGCGCGCTGGCCTGATACGGGCCGACGACGACGTCGAACTGGCGAATGTTGCCCTGCGTCTGCTGGCCCGTCGAGAGCTCGTCGGTGCCGAGCCACTCCACGACCATGTCGTCCATCTTGTCGCCGTTGACGTCGCCGACGGCGCGCACGATGCACGTCAGCATGACCCGCCCGTTGGCGTTGCTGCCGGACGCCTGTCGAGGCGGCTGGTTGGCGCACAGGCGCAGCGACAGATCCGGCGCGCGCGCGATGTCGGCCGGCGCGGCGTGGGCGGCCGGCGCGGGGACGCCGGAGGCCAACGCCAAGCCCATCAACATCACGATCGAGGTTCTACAGCGCATCTTCGTTTGACTCCTTATCCCGAGTCGCCTCGGAGGGCCGGCCGGACGAGCGGCCGAACGATGGGAAGGCCGAGATACATCGCTTGAGCGCCTATCACACCATTATACCCCCTCTTGTCAAGACGGTCGCGCTGCGCGCGGGGCTTATCGGCCGCGGTGGGCGCGCGGGGGTTGACGGCCGTGGGGCGCGCGGGGCTTGACGGCCGTGGGCGGCACCGGAATCGCGAGGGCGTCGGCGAGCGGTCACGGTCGGCCTCTGCCCGTGTTGCGCGCGTCGCCGCGGGTCGTCGGCCAGAGGGCCTCCGGGTCGAGCCCGTTCGATTCTGTCGCGACGGCGACGAGGTCGCCGCCGGCCAGGCCGGCGTACACCGTGCCGCCGCGCCCGAGCTGCAGCGCGCCGGTGATGTTCTCGCCGACGTCCTGCGACCAGACGTCCGTGCCGTCGGCCGTCCGGAACGCCCGCAGCACGCGCCCCACCCCGACGTACAGCACGCCCGCGTCGCCGAGCACCGGCGCGCCCAGGGCGGCGGCCGGCAGCGTGCGCGCCCACCTGAGCCGCGGGAGCTGGCCCGACCCGGCGCGCAGCGGCACGGCCAGGGCCACGAGTCGCGCAGAGCTGTCGGCGTAGAAGAGGTCCACCAGCCCCGTCGCCGCGTCCTTCCGGCCGAGGATCGGCGCGTCGGGCACGAGTCCGGTCATGAAATGCTCCCACAGCCGCACCGGCGCCGGGCCCGACACGTCGAACGCGACCAGCCGCGGCGGGGTGCCCTGGACCTGGAACACGGCGACCGACCCGGCCACCGCCACCGACGACGCCCGGCCCTCGCCGACCTCGGCCGACGCGAGCGGGCCGGACGGGCCGAGCACCACCAGCCGAGGCGGCACCTGTTCGGTGGTCACCGGGACCGGCGTCGGCCGCATCGGCGGTGGGACCGAGGACACCGTCGGCCGCGGAAACGGAGTCGCCGTCGGCCCGATGGGGTGCGCCGTCGGCGTCGCGATCGGTGTCTCGGTCGGGAGGGCCGTCGCCGTCGGCTGCAGCGGCGAGAGGGGACCGCCCGGGAGCGCCGTCGGCCGCGGTGGGACCAAGCCGGGCGTGGCCCTCGGCGGCGGCACCGACGAGACCGTCGGCCCGATCGAGGGGAACGAATCCCCCGCAAGCCCCCCCCCGACCGCCACCGGCAGGTACAGACGCCGATCGCTCGCGGGCGTCGGTGTGACCCGCACGGGCGGGCCGGTGCGGGTGGCGGTCGGGGATGCCCCGCGCGGGGTGATCGTGGGCGGGCCGATCCAGGGCGTCGGCGAGACGATGGCCGTCGGCGTGGGGCTGCCGGTCGGCGGCCGGGTCGGCGGCAACGACGGTGGCAGGACGAAGGGGGTCGGCGTGGGGATCCCAGGCGCGATCAACCGCGTGAACCCGTTGGCGACCATCACCACCCGGTCGTCGGCGAGCACGCCCGGGGCCCCGCTCACGCCGCCCTGGACGGCGACGGGGTAGCTCGGCAGGAGGAAGCCGCGCGCGTCGAACACCAGGATCGAGCCGGCCAGGTCGCTGATGGCGCTGGCGCCGAAGGTGGCCGCCGTCGTGCCCGCATAGATGTGGCCGGCGTGGCTGAGCGCCGGCCCGGCCACGAACTGGCTGGCGGCGCCGAACTCCTCGTGGATCCACTGCGGCGAGCCGTCGACCGCGTTGAGCGCGAAGAAGAAGTTGGGGGTGCCCGCCCCGTCGCCGACGAAGAGCGTGCCGTCGTCGGCCACGGCCGGACCGGCGTCGAACGTCTGCGCCCGGAACCCGAACGCGTTGTGCTCGGCATAGTCGAAGGTCCAGCGTGCGGCGCCGTCGCAGTCGACGGCATGCACGAGCCCGTTCTGCGTCGCCACGTAGACCGTGCCGTCGCCGGCGATGGCCGGCGCGCCCTCGACGGCACGGTCGGAGGGGGACACGAACCGCCACACCTGCGTGCCGGGCGCCTGTCCGCTCGGAGGGCAACCGCCCTGGTGGACGGACGCGGGGGCGCCGGCGGGCGAGGCATCGGGCGCCTGCGCGGCGACGGGAGAGGGGACGAGCGCGGCCAACAGGCCGGCGACGGCCATCCGGGACGAGCGCGTCCACCTCCGACCGCGGATCCCGTCCCCTGACTGTCGCTGCGCCCTCGCCTGATCCATCGCATCGCCTCCCGGCCGCGCCGTCGTCGACATCCACTGCTCAAGAACCCGCGGCGCCCGATCGGTTAGACACCCTGCACCGCCGCCGATGGTCCTGTCGTACGATCGAGCGGTGCGTGTTGTGACACCGCACACGAGACGAAGGTTCCACGCGGCGCCTTGCAGCCAGGGCAGGCGCGCTCTGGGCCCCTGCGAGCGCGGGCTTCCAGGGCCATTACCCGTCGGCGCACCAATCCGAGCCAGAACGCAGTCGCCGTGCTTGCAGCAACCTGCGTGCCGACAGGTATATAATCGGCCCACCGTGCGCCGCATGCCGTGGGCCGACGGCCCCGCCGTCGCGCCACGGCCGCATGCCCCGCCGCCCGACCGTCCGATCCCAGCCGAGGTGCCGCCACGATGAAGACCCGCCCGATCCCCGTCCACGCCGCCATCCTCCTTGCCGCCGTCCTGTCGCCGCTCCTCGGCGCGGGCGGGTCGGGCGCCGCGCCCGCCGCGCCGCCGCCGGCGACCGCCCCCGTCGCCAGCGTCCTGGTGGGCCTCGACGGCCCGAGCGTCGTGGCCGAGCTCCAGGCCGCCGGGCAGCCCGTGGCACCTGGCCGGCGCGTGCGGACCGCAGATGGCGAGGATCTCGACGTCGGCGGGCGAGGGGCTGCCGCGCGGGACGCCATCCGCGCCGCCGAGGCGCGGGTGCGCGCGCGGCAGGCGCCCGTGGTCGACGCGGCGCGCCGCCTGGGCGCGACCGTCGTCAGCCGCTACACCACCGCCGCCAACGGGCTGCTCGTGCATGCCACGGCGGACCAGGTGGCGGCGCTGCGGTCGGTGCCGGGCGTGGCGTTCGTCGAGCCGGCGCCCATCGTCCGGCCGAACCTCCGGCTCAGCGTGCCGCACGTCGGCGCGGCGCGGCTGGCGGCCGACCTCGGCTACGACGGCACGGGCAGCTTCGTGGCCATCGTCGACACCGGCGTGGACTACACCCACAAGCTGCTCGGCGGGCCGGGCACGGTCGCCGCGTGGCAGGCCGCCAGCCAGCCGGGTGCGACCGAGGTCATCACCGACACGTTCCAGGGCCAGCCGCTCTTCCCCACCGCCAAGGTCGTCGGCGGCTACGACTTCGTCGGGCCGCGCTACAACCCGCCGCACGTCTGCACGCCGGCGCAGCACGCGGCCGGGCAGTGCACCAACATCCCCGAGCCCGACGACGACCCGCTCGACGGCGCCGGACACGGGACGCACGTCGCGGGCATCGTCGCCGGCAGCGGCATGCCGGACATCGGCGACGGGATGGCGCCCGGGGCGCGGCTCGTCGGGCTCAAGCTCTACGGGACGGGCGGCGCCGACGAGGCCGCCGACGTGCTCGTCGACGCCATCGAGTGGTGCGCCCGCGTCAACCTCGGCATCGAGACGCGCGGCGTCGTGCCGCCGCGGGTCGACGCCGTCAACATCAGCCTCGGCGAGAACTGGGCGCAGGGCAGCCGCCTCTTCGACGCCGCCGTGGCGGCGGCCACCGACGCCGGGGTGGTGGTCGTCGCCTCGGCCGGCAACGCCGGCAACGTCCCGTTCATCGTCGGCGCGCCGTCGGCGAGCCCCCGGCTCGTCAGCGTGGCCAGCTCGCTGCCGCCGACCGAGGTGCTCGAGGTCACGTTCCGCTGGGAAGGCGGCGAGACCGTGCAGCCCGCCGTCGAGAGCAGCATCGCCAGGCCGCTGGCCGAGGCCGGCCGCATCGAAGACGACCTCGCCTGGTTCGGCCGTGGCTGCAACGGCGACGTGCCGGTACAGGAGGTCAACGAGAAGGTCGCGCTCGTGGCGCGCGGCGACTGCGTGTTCGGCGAGAAGCTCCTCAACGCCCAGGCCGCCGGCGCCATCGCCGTGGTGATGTACACCAACAACCAGCCCAAGAACGCCATGGGCGGCGGCGCGGAGGGGATCACCATCCCGGCGGTCATGATCGACAACGCCCCGGGGCTCGACCTCACGCAGCGCCTCGAGGGCGGGCAGGCCGTCCGCGTCGTCATCGACGCGGCCGGCAAGCGGCTCGACGCGACCAACGCCGACGGCATCAGCGGCTTCAGCTCGCGCGGGCCCAGCAAGAACGGGGCGCTCAAGCCCGACATCACCGCCCCGGGCAGCAACATCATGTCGGCCGCGATGGGATCGGGCGACCGCGGCGTGTCGCTCGGCGGCACGTCGATGGCCAGCCCGCACGTGGCGGGCGCGGCGGCCCTCGTCCACCACCGCAACCGCGCCGAGGGGCTGGACCTGTCGGCGCTCGACGTCGCCGCGCTCCTGATGAACTATGCCCGCCCGGTCGTGTTCGACACGGCGGGGGCGCGCCCGATGGTGCCGGTGGTCCGCCAGGGAGCCGGCGTCATCGACCTGTGGCGGAGCGGCACGGCGGACCTCGTCGTGCGCGCCGGCGACATCGCCAGCCTCAACCTCGGGCCGCTGTACGCCGTGGGGCCGCTGCGCGTCGAGCGCCGCCTGGCGGCGCGCAACGTCGGGGATGCGCCTCTGACGGTGCGCGTGGCCGCGCGCTTCGCCTACGACGAGGACGCCGGCGCCGGGCTCGCGGTCGAGACGCCGCCCGAGCCGGTGGCGGTGCCGCCGGGCACCACGGTCGAGATCCCGCTGACGTTCACGGTCGACCCCGCCGCCCTGCGCCCGTGGGCGCTGCGGCCCGGCGCGACGGCCGACGGCGGGGCCGTGCAACGGCTCGAGATCGACGGTTATGTCACGCTCACGCCGGTGGACGCCGCGGGCGAGCCGGTGCCCGAGGGACCGGTCGCCAGCGTGCCGTTCTACGCGCTGCCGCGTGCGGCGTCCGAGCTCGCCGCCGGCTACCTCCCGCCGGCGCTCGCGGACCGCGTCAACACGCTCACGTGGCGCAACCGGTCGGCGCACGCCGGCCAGGTGGAGCTGTTCGCCGCGCCGCTGGTCGCAGCTCCGGGCGGGTTGGCGCGGGCGGCCGCCCGCGGTGCCGCCGATGGCCTGCAAGCGCCGGCCGGTGCGCCCGAGGACCCCGACGAGCCCGACGTCGCCCGCGAGCTCGACATCCGCGCGGTCGGGGCGCGCTTCGAGCCGCCGGCGGCGGAGGGCCAGCCGGGGCGCCTGACGTTCGGCCTCGTGCGCCACGCGCCCGCGGCGATCCCGATGGTGACGTCGTACGCGGTGTACCTCGACCTCGACGGCGACGGCCGGGCCGACCACCGTGTCCGCGAGGCGGCCGCCGGGAGCACGATGCGCACGGCGTTCGCGGCCTGGGACGCCGACGCCGGAGCGATCCGCGGCACCGAGGCCTTCACGGGCACGACGCACGCCACCGACGTCCATACCCGCGTCACGCTGCTCGGCGTGCCGCTGGCGGCCGTGGGGATGACCGAGCCGCGGGCGTTCGGGTTCTGGGTGGTCAACACCGGGCTGAACGAGGACTGGCTGTTCACGCCGAACGTCGACGTGGCGCCCGACGGCGCGGGCACGCCGGACGGGCCGCGCTACGGGTTCGACCCCACGCGCCTGGCGCGTGTGCCCTTGGCGCGGTCGGTGCCCGTGCCGGGCGGCGGCGAGGCCGTGATCGGGCTGAACGTCGGCCCCGGCGAGGACGACGCCGCCTGGCTGGCGCTCTACCCCGACGACCCGGGCGACACGGCCCAGATGCAGTGGATCGTGCCGGGCGACCGATCGTCGACGGGCTGGCGCCTGCACTTCCCCGACGTGCGCTGGGACCCGTGAGCGGACGGCGCCGCGGGCGGGCGCTGGGGCGCGGGGCCGGCGGGATCGGCGGCCCGGGGTGCCCGTGACCGACGACCACGCGCACGTCGGCGGGCGGGGCGAGCCGGCCACGGACCTGCGCCACAACTTCATCGTCCACACGATCGACGCCAGCTTCTTCGGGCTGGCGCTCGGCGTCGCGTCGTTCGTGTCGGTGCTGCCGCTGTTCCTCGACACGGTCACCGACGCGCCGCTGGCGATCGGCCTCATCGCGTCGATCCAGCCGCTCGGCTGGCACCTGCCGCAGCTCCTCACGGCGGACCGGGTCAACCGGCTGCGGCGCTACATGCCGACCATCCTGCGTGCGACGACCCTCGAGCGGATCCCGTTCTTCGTGCTGGCCGGGCTGGCGTGGCAGGCCCCGCACCTGCCGCCGGGGGCGACGCTGGTGCTGACCTACGCGATCGTGCTGTGGATCGGCATCGGCGGGGGGCTGACGTCCACGCCGTACCAGGCGATGGTGGCGAAGATCATCCCGCCGGTGCGCCAGGGGGCCTTCTACGGGCTGAAGACGGGCGCGGCCAACCTCATGCTGGCTATCGGGGCGGTGGGGGCGGGGCGGGTGTTGGAGCGGTGGCCGGGGTCGGGCGGCTTCGCGGCGTGCTTCGCGGCGGCGGGGCTGGCCACGGTGGTGTCGTGGTTTTGGCTGGCCCGGACGCGCGAGCCCGACGCGGAGCCGGTGGTCCGCCTGGCGAGCGGGCTGCCGGCGGAGCGGCTGCGCGCGCGGGCGGGGCGGATCCTGGCGCGCGACGCCAACTTCCGGTGGTTCCTGGTCGCCCGCACGTGCGCCCAGGCGACGGTGATGGCGGCCGCCTACTACACGGTCTACGCGGTGCAGCGGTTCGGCGCGGGGCCGGCGGCGGCGGGGTACCTGGCGGCGACGTTCGCGGTGGCGCAGACGGTCGGCAACCCGGCGATGGGATGGCTGGGCGACCGCTGGGGCCATCGGCGGACGATGGCGCTGGGGATGCTGGCGGGGGCGGGGGGCGCGGGCATCGCGCTGGCGGCGCCCGGGGTGCTGTGGCTGCACGCGGCGTTCTTCCTGACCGGCCTGGCGAACGTGGCGGCCTTCACGCTGCCGCTGGCCTACATCCTGCGCTTCGGCGCGCCGGACCAGCGGACGGCCTACATCGGCCTGTCGAGCTCGCTCACGGCGCCGAGCATCGTGCTCGCGCCGATCGTCGGCGGCTGGCTGGCCGGCGCGGCGGGGTTCGGCGCGGCGTTCGCGGTGGCGGCGGCGGGCGGGCTCGCGGCGGCGGCGGTGCTGGGGGTCAAGGTGCGGGAGCCGGGGGGCAACGTGGCGTGACGGGAGCTCGGGAGGCGCGATGAGCGGTGGGGGCAGTCTCGCGTCGGGGGCTGTCGGAAGCGCGTTCGGCCGGGCGTCCGCTCCCCTATCCCCCCGCCCCGCCCGCCAGCGCCTCGCGCGCCGGCGCGAACCCCGGATGGAACGCCAGCGCGCGCTCGAAGCTCGCCCGCGCCTCGTCCTCGCGTCCCAGCCGGCGCAGCGCGACCCCGCGCCAGTAGTGCGACTCCTCGAGGTTCTCGCCCTTCATCGACGTGAGCGTCGCGTCGGCGTGCGCCACCGCCCGGTCGTACGCCCCGGTCTCGACGAGCGCCCGATAGTACCCGAACTGGTACCAGAACGCCCGGAACGGCAGCCCGATCCCGATCGCCGTGTCGAACGCCGCCGCCGACCCGGCGAAGTCGCCCATCCGGGCCTTGACCTCGCCGAGCGCGAACCACGCCCACGGATCCCCCGGCGCGGCGGCCGCCCAGCGCGTCGCGTCGTCGAGCGCCCGCTGCCACATCGCCGCGTCGTCCCAGTCCGGCCCGATCGCCGCCCGCACCGCGCCCTCCTGCTCGGGCCGATACGCCACCACGTAGGCGCCGACGAACGGCCGCCACATGCGCTCGAAGTCGTCGTAGGCGTAGCGCCGGTTCGCCCCGTAGTACGAGTCGTTGGCGATGACCTCGCCGGCGCCGTCGTCGAAGCCGATCGCCACCCGGTAGTGCCCCATCTCGCCACGGCCCTCGACCGCCACCCACTGCTCGGCGAGCACCGGCACGCCGGCCGCGATCAGGGCGCGCGCGATGTCGCGGTTGCCGTTGTAGCGGACGATCGCCCGCAGGCCCTGCGCCCGGGCAAAGCCCGCCAGCTCGTCGGGCGAGACGTTGGTGTCCTCGCGGTCCGGCTTGATCTGTGCCGCCACCGCGAGCTGGTCGAGCGCCACGCCGAACGGGCTGAGCGCCATCAGGATCGACGACGGGCCGCAGTTGTTCCACTTCTGCCACACGTGGGCGACGCCCGGAATGACGTGCGCCCCCGCCCCGGCGGGCGCGGGCGGCGGCGCGGGGGCGCCGGCGATCGCGGGGACGACGTCCGGGGCAGCCGGGGCCGCCGCGACCACCGCCGAGGTCGGCGATGCCGTCGACGCGGCGATCGTCGGTGGTTCGGTCGCCGAAGCGCCAAGGGCCGGCCGGGCCGACGGCGAGGGCGCGGGCGGCGGCCCGGCCGACGGCGTCGCCGCGGCGGCGCCTGACGCGGTCGCTGCCTCCGGGACGTCGGTCGGCAGGGCGTCGGTCGGCAGCGGCACGGCCGGTCGCGGCGCCTCGGGCGTCGTCGCCACCGGCGCCGGCCCGCCGCCGCCGCACCCGGCCAGGGCGTGCACCACGACCGCCGCCAGCACCGCGGCGTGCCGGCGCGATCGAGGCGGGTGGCCAGGCCCGCGCCGGACCGGCGCACCGGGCGCCGCTTGACGCCGGCGGTCGATCGACGGGATAATTCGGCCGCGGGGCGCGGGACCGGCGGACGGTCCGGGCGCGGCCCGCCGGATCAAAGACACATGCGACGTGAACACCAGCGGGACCTCGTGATCATCTTGAGCAGCCTCCTCGGCGTCGCCGCCGGGCGGGCGCTGCGCGACATGGACCGCGGCGTGCCACCCGGGCCCGTGGGGACGTCGGAGGCGGGCCGCGCGCGCTCGGCCGGGGAGGAAGACGCGGCGCCGCTCGTCACCGCGCCGGCGCTGTTCGCGGCGACGACGCTCTCGCGCCGCTTCGGCGAGCAGCTCGCGCTGCGCACCGACAACCTGGCGGGCCATGCGGCGCTCGCGTTCGCGGTCGCCGCCGGGCTGACGTACTTCGCGGACACGCTTCGCCGATACATTCCAGGGCTCGGACCGGGCCCGTCGCGGTGAGCCGCCGGCGGCCGGAGTCGCGCGGCGGACGCCCGGCGTCCCGCGCCCACGGCATCGTCCCCCTCGGCGACCGCCGAGGACCCGACCGCGACCCCGCCAAGCATAGCACAACCCACGGCCCCGTCCCGGACGGCCGGCGCCCGCGCCGGCCAACCGCGGCGCGGGCGGCCACACCCGTCCGGAGGCACTGACCGGTGACCACCAACGCCTACCAGCACATCCTCGTCGAGCCCGACCCGCCCATCGCGACCGTGCGGCTCAACCGCCCCAAGGTGCTCAATGCGCTCAGCCCGGAGCTCATCGCCGAGCTCGTCGACGCCCTGCAGGCGCTCGATCGAGACGACACCGTCCACGCGATCGTGCTGACCGGCAACGAGCGTGCGTTCGCAGCCGGCGCCGACATCGGCGCGATGGCCGACAGCACGGTCGTCGAGCAGATCCGCCGCGACCAGTTCGCGACGTGGGACAAGGTCCGCAAGATCAAGAAGCCCCTGATCGCCGCCGTCAGCGGCTGGGCGCTCGGCGGCGGCAACGAGACGGCCATGATGTGCGACATGATCGTGGCCAGCGAGACCGCCCGCTTCGGGCAGCCCGAGATCAACATCGGCATCATGCCCGGCGCCGGCGGCACCCAGCGCATCGCCCAGGCCCTCGGCAAGGCCCGCGCCATGGAGATCGTGCTGACCGGCCGGCCGATCACCGCCGACGAGGCGCTGCAGATGGGGCTGGTCAACCGGGTGGCCCCGGTCGAGACCTACCTCGAGGAGGCCCGGCGCCTCGCCCGCGAGATCGCGTCCAAGCCGCCCGTGGCCGTCGCCATGGCCAAGCAGTCGGTCAACGCGGTGTTCGACGACTACCTCGATCGGGGCCTCATGACCGAGCGCCGCAACTTCTACATGCTGTTCGCCACCGACGACCAGAAGGAGGGCATGCACGCCTTCCTCGAGAAGCGCAAGCCCACGTGGACCGGCCGGTGATCGCCGCGGCCCGGCCGACCCGGCCGCGGCCCCGGCGGTCGGGCCCGCGGGCGCGGCGTGGTACAATCACGGCGGCGACGGCCCAACACGGAGGGGTGATCCCTTGAGCGATACGATCCTGTACAGCGTCGGCGACGGCGTCGGCACCATCACGCTGAACCGCCCGGACAAGCTCAACGCGTTCACCGACGAGATGCTGAAGGCGCTCGAGGGTGCGCTGAAGGAGACGGCGCGCGACGACGCCGTGCGCTGCGTCGTCGTCACCGGCGCGGGCCGCGGGTTCTCGGCCGGGCAGGACCTGTCGAGCGTGCGCGACCGCGACGCCGCCGGCGGCCTCAGCTTCCGCGAGCACCTCGAGCACACCTACAACCGGGTGATCCGCGCCATCCGCCAGCTCGAGAAGCCGGTGGTCGGCGGCGTCAACGGCGTGGCCGCCGGCGCCGGCATGAGCCTGGCCCTGGCGTGTGACCTGCGGGTCGCCAGCGAGAGCGCCGTCTTCATCCAGTCGTTCATCGGGGTGGGGTTGGTGCCCGACAGCGGCAGCACGTGGTTCCTGCCGCACATGGTCGGCTACCCGCGCGCCTTCGAGCTGGCCATCACGGCCGAACGGCTCTCGGCGGCCGACGCGCACGCCCTGGGGATGGTCAACCGGGTCGTCCCTGCCGACGGGTTCGCCGCGGCCCTGTCGGACTATGCCGCGCGGCTCGCCGCCGCCCCCACGCGCGCGATCGGGCTGACCAAGCGCGCGATGAACCGGGCGATGACGTCGACGCTCGACGCGGCGCTGGACTACGAGGCCCAGACGCAGGAGATCGCCGGGCGGTCGCAGGACCATGCCGAGGGCGTGACGGCGTTCCTCGCCAAGCGTCCCCCGCAGTTCACCGGCCGCTAGGGCGACACCGATGAGCGCTCCCTTGCCCGCCGCCCCGGGGACCGGCGCCGCCGCGTCGGGCCCGACCGCCGACGCGGTGATCGGCGTGGTCGGCGCCGGCACCATGGGCGCCGGCATCGCCCAGGTCGCCGCGTGGTCGGGCCACCGCGTCGTGCTGTTCGACATCGCCCCGGACTTCGTCGCGCGCGGCACGGCCGGCATCGCACGGCTGCTCCGGCGCGGCGCCGAGAAGGGCCGCCACACGCCGGACGCGGCCGAGGCCGCCATCGCGCGGATCGGCGGCACCGTGGCCCTCGACGACCTCGGGCCGTGCGGGCTGATCATCGAGGCGGCGCCCGAGCGGCTCGACCTCAAGCGCGACCTGTTCGCCCGCCTCGAGGCCGTCGTCGACGCCGAGGCCATCCTGGCGACGAACACGTCGACGCTGTCGGTCGCCTCGATCGCCGGCGGGCTTGCGCGGCCCGAGCGGGTGTGCGGGCTCCACTTCTTCAACCCGGCCCCGCTGATGCCGCTCGTCGAGGTGATCCGCGGCCCGCGGACCGACCCGGCGGTCGCGGCAACGGTCGTGGGGCTGGCGCGGCTGTGGGGCAAGACGCCGGTCGAGGCGCAGGACCGGCCGGGCTTCATCGTCAACCGGGTGGCGCGCCCGTTCTACGGCGAGGCCCTTCGGCTGCTGGGCGAGGGCGCCGCCGACGTGGCGACGCTCGACCGCCTGGCGCGCGACGCCGGCTTCCCGATGGGGCCGTTCGAGCTCATGGACCTGATCGGCATCGACGTCAACTACGCGGCGGCGTGCTCGGTGTACGAGGGCTTCTTCCACGACCCGCGCTTCCGGCCGCACCCGATCCAGCGCGCGATGGTCGAGAGCGGACGGCTCGGCCGCAAGACCGGGCACGGCTACTACGCGTACCCGGACCCGAGCTGAAGGACGGCTGCGGCGCCCGGCCCGCGCCCGAGTGGCCGCGGCCGCAGCGCACGGCACCCGCCGCGGCGGGCGATCGAACGGGCCGCGCCGGCGGGCGACACGGTCGACATCGAGGGGAAGGCGGTGACGGTCGATGCGCATCATCATCCTGGGTGAGCCGACGGGCGACTTGGCGGCGGGCCTCGCCGCACGCCTGTCGGCCGCGGGCATCGACGTCCGTGGCGCCCCGCGCACGGTGGACGACGTCGACGACTGGGCGCCCGCGGCCGGGCGCGCCGACGCCGGCATCGAATGCGCCGTGGTGGACGGCGCGGTCAAGGCGCGCCACGTCGCGCTCCTCGACCGCCTGCTGCCGCCCGGCGCCCCGCTCATCACGTGCTGCCACGCCGCGAGCGCCACGCTGACGGCTTCGTCGGTCGACGGCGCGGCGCGCGTGGTCGGGTTTGCCTGGCTCCCGCCGTGGGAAGGCCGGGCCACGGTCGAGCTCGCGCGGGCCGTGCAGACGTCCGACACCGCCGCCGCCGCCGCCGAGGCCGTGTGGCGCGCGGCTGGGCTCGAGCCCGTGTGGGTCGGCGACTCGGCGGGCCTCGTGCTGCCGCGGATCGTGGCCTGCCTGGCCAACGAGGCCGCGTTCGCGGTGCAGGACCAGACCGCCGGCGCCGAGGACGTCGACCGGGCGATGATGCTCGGCACGCGCTACCCGCGCGGCCCATTGGCCTGGGCCGACCTCATCGGGCTGGACCACGTGTTGGCGACCCTCGACGCGCTGGCGGCCGAGCACGGCGAGGACCGGTACCGCGCCGCGCCCCTCCTCAGACGCCTGGCCGCGGCCGGTTCCCGGCTAAGGCCGGACCTCGACCCCGCCGCGGCGGCCGGCGCGAGCCGCCTCTGACCCCGCAGGCCCCGCGGCCGCGGCGACACATCACGACCAAGGAACATCATGGACCTCAACGGAAAGACCGCGCTCGTCCTGGGCGGCGCGGGGCTGGTGGGCCGGGCGGTGTGCCTCGGCCTCGTGCGCGAGGGCGCCGGCACGATCCTCGTCGGCGGGCTCACCGAGGACGAGGCCCGCGAAGGCATCGACGAGCTGCGGCGGCTGACGCCCGAGGGGGCCGCCCGGCTCGTGCCGGTGTGGGGCAACGTGTTCGTGCGGTCGTCGCTCGCGCACCTCGCGCCCGCGGCGCTGCGCGACGAGCCCGCGCGCACCCAGGTCCTCACCGACGCCCTCGAGGAGATGTCCGGCGAGGTGTACCGCGCGTCGCACCTCGCGCAGCTCGTCCTGGGCACCAGCCCGCTGGCGCCGGGGATACGGCCCGACGTGGTCATCGACGCCGTCAACACCGCCACGGCGCTGGCGTACGGCGGGCTTTACGAGACCATCGGGCGCGTGATGGCCCGGCGCCGCGCCGGCGACCACGGCGGCCTCGGCGCCGACGTCGACGACCTGCTCGCCGCGTCCGCCATCCCGTGGCTGGTGCGCCACGTGCAGATCATCAGCCAGGCCATGATCGAGGCGCGCACGCGCGTCTACGTCAAGGTCGGCACCACCGGCACCGGCGGCATGGGGCTCAACATCCCGTACACCCACGGCGAGGAGAAGCCGTCGCGCGTGCTGCTCTCGAAGTCGGCCCTGGCCGGCGCGCACTCGATGCTGCTGATGCTCCTGGCCCGCACGCCGGGCGGCCCGGCGGTCAAGGAGATCAAGCCGGCGGCCGCCATCACGTGGAAGCGGATCGGCTACGGGCCGATCGTCCATCGGCGTCAGCCGATCGCGCTCTTCGACTGCGACCGGGCCCACGCGCTGACGCTCGAGCCCGGCCGCCCGTTCGCGCTCGACGGCGCCGGGGAGGCGCTCGGCGAGCCGCTGCAGAGCGTGTTCATCGACACCGGCGAGAACGGCTTCTTCAGCGTCGCCGAGTACACCGCCATCACGGCGCTCGGCCAGATGGAGGCCGTCACGCCCGAGGAGATCGCGACCGTCGTGCTGCGCGAGATCCGCGGCGCCACCACCGGCAACGACGTCGTCGCCGCGCTCGACAGCACCGTGATGGAGCCGAGCTACCGCGCCGGCGTGCTGCGCCAGCACGCGATCGCCGAAGCGCGGGCCCTGGCCGAGCGGCACGGCGTGCCCTCCGTCGCGTTCGAGATCCTCGGCCCGCCGCGCCTCTCGAAGCTGCTCTACGAGGCCGAGCTCCTGCGCCGGGCCTACGGCACGCTGGCGGCCGTGGCCGGCGACGACGCCGGCGCGGTCTCCGGCCGGCTCGAGGCCGCGGCGCTGTCGGAGCACGACGTGCGGCGCGCGGCGCTGTCGGTCGGCATCCCGATCCTGCTGCCCGACGGCCGCACGCTGCTGTGCGCCGCACGCGGCCATGCCCAGCACCGCTGGGAGCGCCCGGGCTGGACGGTCGACGACGACGCCGTCGAGCGCTGGGCGCACAGCGAGTGGATCGACCTGCGGCCGGCGAACGGGGCCCGGTGGCACGCCCGCGCCGCGGCGATCCTCGCGCAGCAGGCGACCGAAGCGGCCAGCGGCATCACCGGCTCGGGCCTGGACCGGCGGTTCGCCGCCGGCGCGTTCGACATCGGCGAGGTCGCGGCGTGGATCTTCATCCACGAGGACGGCGGGCGACGCGTCTAGCCGCCGGGGGCCGCGCCATCATCCCCCGGGCGCCGACGCCGGCAGCCCGGGGACCACACCACAGGACAGGATCGCCATGCAAGACGTGTTCGTCATCGACGCCGTCCGCACGCCCGTGGGCAAGGTCGGCGGCGCCCTCGCCGCCGTCCGGCCCGACGACCTCGGCGCCGTCGCCCTCAAGGCGCTTGTGGCGCGCGCGGGGGTCGACCCGGCGGAGATCGAGGACGTGTTCTTCGGCTGCGCCAACCAGGCCGGCGAGGACAACCGCAACGTGGGGCGCATGGCCGTCCTCCTGGCCGGGTTCCCGCACACCGTCGCCGCCACCACCGTCAACCGGCTGTGCGGCTCGAGCCTCGACGCGCTGGCGCAGGCCGCGCGGATGCTGGCGGTCGGCGACGGCGAGGTGGCCATCGCCGGCGGCGTCGAGAGCATGACCCGCGCGCCGCTGTCGCTCCCGAAGGGCGGGACGCCGTTCCAGCGCGGCAACGTCACGGCGTGGGACACGACGCTCGGCTGGCGCTACCCCAACCCGCGCCTCGAGGCCCTCTTCCCGCTGGAGTCGATGGGCGAGACGGCCGAGAACATCTACGACCAGACCGGGATCCCGCGCGCGCGGCAGGACGCGTTCGCGCTGCGCAGCCACCAGCGCGCGGTCGCGGCGTGGGACGCCGGGCGCTTCGCCGCCGAGGTCGTGCCGGTCGAGATCCCCGGCCGCAAGGGCCAGGCGACGGTGGTCGACCGCGACGAGGGGCCGCGCGCCGACACGAGCCTCGAGGCCCTGGGGCGGCTCGCGCCGATCTTCCGCGCCGGCGGCACGGTGACCGCCGGCAACGCCAGCAGCCTCAACGACGGCGCGGCGGCCGTGCTGCTCGCCACGCGCGCGGCGGCCGAGCGGCTCGGCCTCGCGCCGATGGCGCGCGTGGTGGCGTCGGCCGCGGCCGGCGTCGACCCGCGCACGATGGGCCTCGGCCCGGTGCCGGCCACGCGCAAGGCCCTGGCCCGGGCGGGGATCACGGCGGGCGACCTCGGCCTCGTCGAGCTCAACGAGGCCTTCGCCGTGCAGGCCCTGGCCGTCGTCGACGCGCTCGGCCTCGACGAGGCCGTCGTCAACGTCAACGGCGGCGCCATCGCCATCGGGCACCCGCTGGGGTGCAGCGGGGCGCGCATCGCCACGACGCTCGTGCACGAGATGCGCCGCCGCGGCCCGGCCTGCCGCTACGGCCTGGCCACGATGTGCATCGGCGTCGGGCAGGGCGTGGCGACGGTGTTCGAGAACGTGGCATAATTCCGTCGGCACGCGGCCGTGCCTTGGGGCGCGGTGGCCGGGATCTCCCGCCCGCCCCACCGGGGCCGCGCCGCGGCGCCCCCAACCACCAGGAGGAACCTGTTGCCCGACTTCAACCGCGCCCGCTTCCCGATGACCATCGCCAACGCCCCGGCGGAAGCGGCGGACGGGGCGTGGGCGGCCACCCACAACCCCGCCACCAACACCGTGTTGGCCGAGGTGCCGTCGGCCGGCCTCGCCGACGTCGACGCCGCGGTGCGCGCCGCGCGCGCGGCCTTCGACGGCGGCGAGTGGTCGCGCCTGAGCGGCCAGAAGCGCACACGGCTGATGTTCAAGCTGGCGGACCTGCTGGGCACCCACTTCGGCGCGCTGGCCGAGCTCGAGACCCGCAACTGCGGCAAGGCCGTCGGCGCCGCGCGCGGCGAGCTCCAGCAGGGCATCGGCGAGCTCGAGTTCTTCGCCGGGGCGGCGACCAAGATCGCGGGCGAGACCAACGCCGCGCCGTTCGGGTTCCTCAACTACACGCTGCGCGAGCCGCTCGGCGTGTGCGCCCTCATCGTCCCGTGGAACTACCCGCTGCTGCTGACGCTGCGCAAGCTCGCGCCGGCCCTGGCCGCCGGCAACAGCGTCGTGCTCAAGCCGGCAAGCGCGACGCCGCTCACCGCCCTCGTGCTGGCCGAGCTCGCCGTCGAGGCCGGCTTCCCTTCGGGCACCATCAACGTGATCACCGGCAGCGGGCGCCTCGTCGGCGACGCCCTGGCGCGCCACCCGGGCGTCGACAAGGTCAGCTTCACGGGCTCCACCGAGGTCGGCCACGAGATCGTCGCGGCCGCCAGCCACGACTTCCGCCGCGTGTCGCTCGAGCTCGGCGGCAAGAGCCCGAGCCTCGTGTTCGCCGACGCCGACCTCGCGTCGGCCGTGCCGAGCGCGGTGTGGGCGATCTACTACAGCGCCGGGCAGAGCTGCGAGGCCCGCAGCCGGATCTTCGTCGAGCGTCCGATCTACGACGCCTTCGTCGAGGCCTTCGTCGCCGCCACCGGCAAGCTCGTCGTCGGCGACCCGCTGGACCGTGCCACCCACGTCGGCGCGTTGATCTCGCCGGCGCACCAGGCCACGGTCGAGGGCTACATCGCCGCCGGCGTGGCGGAAGGCGCGCGGGTCGCGTGCGGCGGGCGCCGGCCCGACGGGCTGGACGCGGGCAACTTCCTCATGCCCACCGCCCTGGTCGACGCCCACAACGACATGCGGGTGGCGCGCGAGGAGATCTTCGGGCCGGTGGCGACGATCATCCCGTTCGACAGCGAGAAGGAGGCGGTCGCCGCCGCCAACGCGTCGATCTACGGCCTGGCGGCGAGCGTGTGGACGCGCGACGTCGGGCGCGCCCACCGCGTGGCGGGCGCGATCCGCAGCGGGGTCGTCACCGTCAACCAACCCTTCACCGTGTTCCCGGGCACGCCGTTCGGCGGCTACAAGCAGTCGGGCTGGGGGCGCGAGGCGTCGCTCGACGCGCTGCGCGACTTCACCGAGCTCAAGAGCGTGCTGGTCTACACGGGCGGCCGGCCGCTGGACCCGTTCGGCGTGGGCTCGTAGAATGCCGCACCATGCTTGAGTCGCCCCGGGCCGTCCCGCCCATCGTCGAGTGCAGCCCCAACTTCAGCGAGGGCCGGCGCGCGGCGGTGATCGAGGCCATCGCCGACGCCGTCGGCGCGGCCGGCGCGACGGTGCTCGACGTGCAGATCGACGCCGAGCAAAACCGATCGGTGGTGCGTTTTGCCGGCGAGCCGCCGGCCGTCGAGCGCGCGGCGCTGGCCGCGGCGGCCGTGGCGGTCGAGCAGATCGACCTCACGCGCCACACCGGCACGCACCCGCGCATCGGGGCGATCGACGTGGTCCCGTTCGCGCCGGTGGCGGGCGCCACCATCGCGGACTGCGTCGCCTTGGCGGAACGCGTCGGCGAGGCGCTGGCCCGCGAGCTCGACCTCCCGGTGTACCTCTACGGCGAGGCCGCCCGGCGGCCGGAGCGGCGCGATCTGGCGGCCATCCGGGAAGGGCAGTTCGAGGGCCTGCGGGCCGCCGTCGACGCCGACGGCGCGCGGCGGCCGGACTTCGGCCCGGCGCGTCTCGGGCCGGCCGGCGCCGTGGCGGTCGGGGCGCGGCACCTCGTGGTGCACGGCGTCGTGCGCCTCGAACCGGCCGGCGACGACCTCGCCGCCGCGGTGGCGCGCGGGCTCGCCGGCGCGTCGGGCGGCCTGGCGCATGTCGACGCCCGCGTCGTCGCGCTGGAGGACGGCGTGCCGGCCGTCGGCTTCGCGGTGCGGCGGCCGGACGAGACGCCGCTGCCGCGCGTGGCCGCCGTGGCGCGGGCCGAGGCGGCCCGGCACGGCGGGCAGGTCGCGGGCATCGCCCTGCGCGGCCTCGTCCCGCAATCGGCGCTCGTCGACGCGGCGGCCTGGCAGCTCCAGCTCACGGGCTTCCGGCCCGAGCAGATCATCGAGAACCACATCGGCCGCACGGCGGCCGCGGTGCCGGCCGCGCGGACCGCCGAGGACTTCGTCGCCGAGGTCGCCTCCGACACCGCCACGCCGGGCGGCGGGAGCGTGGCGGCGATGGTCGGGGCGCTGGGCGCCGCGCTGAACCAGATGGTCGCCGGGCTGACCATCGGCAAGCCGCGCTACGCCGCGTCGGAGGCCGAGATGCAGCGCGTGCGGTCGCAGGCCGAGGCGCTGCGGGCCGAGCTGACGCAGCTCATCGCCGTCGACAGCGCGGCGTTCGACGCCGTGATGGCGGCGTACCGTCTGCCGCGCGGCACGACCGACGAGGCCGCGGCGCGGCGCGACGCCATCCAGGCGGCGCTGCGGCGGGCGACCGCCGTGCCGCTCGACATCGTCCGCCGCGCGCTCGACGTGCTCAAGCTGACGCGGATCGCCGTCGAGCACGGCAACGCCAGCGCCATCAGCGACGCCGGCGTGGCCGGCATCATGGCGTTGGCCGCGGCGCAGGGCGCGTCGCTCAACGTCGACGTCAACGTCATCGGCCTGCGCGACCTCGAGGAGGGCGACCGCTACCGCCGCGACAACGCCGAGCTGATGCGCGAGGCGCGCCAGGTCGCCGACGAGATCGACCGGTTCGTGCGCTCCAAGATCACGGGCAGCTCGTGACGCCGTCGACCGCGCCCGCACGGCCGCCGGCCGGCCGGCGCGCCCGCCCGAACTTCAACCGCGACGTGCAGCGCACGGCGCTCACCCAGCTCACGTTCGGGCTGGCGGTCTTCGCCGCCTTGCTGCTCGGCGCCGTGTACGTCACCTACATCCGGCCGTTCATGCAGCGCAGCCCGCGCGTCGTCCAGCCGGTGATCGAGGCCTACCTCAGGGCGGGGCAGGCCGGGGACGTGGTCGCGGCGCACAGCCTGTTCTCCGAGGCGGGCATCCGCTCGACGACGCGCGACGGGCTCGCGGCCCGCTTCGACGACCGCAGCCTCTACGCCGGCTACGAGCGCCTGTTCGTCGACGCGTTCGAGATCGCGCCGGCCGGCGCGCTGGCCCCCAACGAGGTCGCGGTGGTCGACGGCACGGTGACGTACGCCGACCAGCCGCCGGCGGTGCTGCACGCCGAGGTCGAGCGCGAGAACGGCGAATGGCGGCTGCGGGTGATCGACGTGGCGCGGTCCGCACCGTGACGCTCGTCGACCTGTCCGCCGACCCGCCGGCAGCCTGGACCGCCGCCAGAGCGGTCTACCTGCTCGGCGTCGGCGGCCCCGAGGACGAGGCCGGGATCGGCGACGTCGGGTCGTTCGTGTGGCGGTGCGCCGTCGTCGAGGCCGCCGACGGGACGGCCGCCGCGCTCGCGTTCTCGTCGATGCCGCGCTTGATGCAGCTCACCCGTGCCGTCAACGCGGCCGCGCCGTTCACGCTGCCGACCGAAGCGCTCCGGGTCGATGCGGCGGCGCTGGCGCATGCTCCCGGCACGCGCATCGCGCTCGACCCGTCGCCGGAAGATCTCGCGTCCCTCGGCGGCGCCGCCGCGGTGCGCCTGCGCCGGATCCCCGCCTGGTCGGGCGACACCCCGTGATCGCCCCGCCCTCCGCGACGAGGCCGCCGTGTCGGCCGTGACGCGCCCCGAGCGCCACGGGCGTCAGATGCTGTTCGCGCGCATCGGCGCGGCGGGCCAGGCGCGCCTGGCCGCGGCGCGGGTGCTGGTGGTCGGTGTCGGCGCCACGGGCGGCGCCATCGCGCACGCGCTGGCCCGCGCCGGGGTGGGCCTGACGCTCGTCGACCGCGACTTCCCGGAGCGCCACAACCTGCAGCGCCAGACGCTGCTCGACGACGCCGACGTCGACGCCGGGATCCCCAAGGCCGTCGCCGCGGCGGCGCGGCTGCGCGCCATCGATCCCGACCTGGCGGTCGCCGCGCACGCGACCGACGTCCACGCCGGCAACATCCTGGCGCTGGCGGCGGGGCACGACGTCATCGTCGACGGCACCGACAACTTCGCGACGCGCTTCGTCGTCAACGACGCGGCGGTCAAGCTCGGCATCCCGTGGGTCTACTGCGGGGCCATCGCGGCCACCGGCGCCACGATGACCATCGAGGCGGGCGGCAAGCCGTGCCTGCGCTGCCTCTACCCCGAGCCGCCGCCGCCGGGCGCGGTCGACACGTGCGACACCGTCGGCGTGCTCTACCCCGCCGTGGCGGTGGTCGCGGGCATCGCCGCCCTCGAGGTCATGAAGCTGATCGTCGGGGCCGAGCCGCGCAACCGCGGGCTGCTGCACGTCGACGTCTGGGAGCACATCTACCAGCCGTTCGACGTGGCGGCCCGCGCGGACTGCGCCACGTGCGGGCGGCATGTGTTCCCCGCCCTCGAGGCGCGCGACGGCGGCGACGTGCTGGCCACGGCGCTGTGCGGGCGCGACGCGGTCCACGTCCGCCCGGCCGGCCGCGGCGACGCCGCGGCCGCGGTGGACCTGCCGGGGATCGCGCGCCGGCTGGCGGCGTCGGCACACGTGGTCCAGACCAGCGCCCACCTCGTGCGCTTCGAGGCCGACGGGCTGACGGTCACGCTGTTCGCCGACGGGCGGGCCATCGTCGGCGGCACCGACGACCCGGCGGCCGCCCGGTCGGCGTACGCCCGGTGGATCGGCAACTGACGCGGACCCGGCGGATGCCCGTGCTCGACGTCCCCGTCGTCGTCCTCGGCCCCGGCAAGGTCGGCCGGTCGCTCATCGACCAGATCGTGGCCGCCCGCGCCGCGCACGCGGCCCGGCTCGGGCTGCGGCTCGCGGTGGTGGCCGTGGCGGATGCCGGGGGCGTCGTGGCCGGCGGCGGGGTCCACGCGGCCGGTGGCGAGACCGACGGGACCGTCGTCGAGGTAGGCGCCGCGGTCGGCCTCGACGACGCGGCCCTGGCTGAGATCGTGGCCCACAAGGCGGCCGGCCACCCGCTGGCACGGCTGCCCGGCGCGGCGGCGGCCGGGCCGGACGCAGCGTGGCTCGACCGGCTGGCGCCGCCGCGGCCCGGCGCGCCGGCGCCGATCCTCGTCGACTGCACCGCGGCCGACACGGCGCCGCTGCTCCTTGCCGCGCGCGACCGGGGCTGGTCGCTGGCGCTGGCCAACAAGGTGCCGCTGACCGGGCCGCTCGAGACGTTCGAGCGCCTGACTCGCGGCGGTGTCGGTGCGCGCTGGGAAGCGACGGTGGCGGCGGCGCTGCCGGTGATCGCCACGCTCCAGACGCTCGTCGACCGCGGCGACCCGGTGCACCGGATCTCGGGCGCGATCAGCGGCACGCTCGGCTACGTCTGCCGGCGGCTGTCCGACGGGGCGCGGCTGTCGGCGGCCGTGGCCGAGGCCGGCGACCTGGGCTACCTCGAGCCCGACCCGCGCGTGGACCTCGGCGGCCTCGATGCCGCGCGCAAGGCGTTGATCCTGGCGCGGATGCTCGGCCGGCCGCTGGCGCTGGAAGACGTCGACGTGCAAGGGATGTATCCGAAGGCCTGGGACAGGCTCGACCTCGACGCGTTCATGGCGCGCCTGCCGGAGCTCGATGCCGACTGGGCGCGGCGGGTCGCGCACATCGCCGGCCGGGGCCGGCAGCTGCGCTACGTGGCCACGCTCGACGAGGGCGGCGCCCGGGTGGGCCCGGCGCCGGTCGACGGGGCGGCGCGCGAGGCGCGGGTGGATGCCACCGACAGCGTGCTGGTGTTCGAGACCGACGCGTTTCGGGCCAACCCGCTCGTCGTCAGCGGGCGCGGCGGCGGGCCGGCCGTCACGGCGTCGGGCGTGCTGGGCGACGTCGTGAGCCTGGCGCGCGCGGCGATCGAGGCCCGCCGGGGCGACGGCCCGCGTCTGGACGTGGGCTGCCGCGGGCCGTCGCCGGCCCGCACGCCCCCGGCATGAGCCTCACCGTCGGCGGGCGCCCGGCCGCGCCGGCGGCGTGTCCGCTCTGCGGCGCCCCGGACGGGGCACGGCTGTGGGTGCGCCACGGCTTCACGTGGCTGCGGTGCCGGGGCGACGGCATGGTCTGGGTCACGCCGCGGCTGGCGCCCGAGGCGGTGGCCGCGATCTACGCGGCGGGGCACGCGTCGAAGGCGGCGGGTCTGGGGCCGGCGGACCGCCGGGTGCCGGCGCGCTACCGCGAGATCGTCGCGCGGCTGGCGGCGATCGCCGGCGGCCCGGGCCGGCTGCTCGAGGTCGGGGCGTTCGACGGGCTGTTCCTCGCCGCCGCGGCGGCGTCGGGCTGGGGGATCGCGGGGACCGAGATCGACGCCGCGGCCGCCGAGGACGCGCGCCGGCGCGGCGCGGACATGCACGTCGGGCCGCTGGCCGCGGCGCCGTTCGGGCCGGCGGCGTTCGACGCGGTGGCGCTGCGCGACGTCATCGAGCACCTGCCCGACCCGCGCGGGGATCTGGCGCAGATCGCGGGGCTCGTGCGCCCGGGCGGCGCGCTGTACGTGTGGACGCCGAACTTCGACAGCCTGACCCGCCGGGTCTACGGCCAGCACTGGGGCGCCGTGGTGTTCCCGTGGCACTTCGGCTACTTCACGGCGGCGACGCTGACGGCGCTCCTCGACGGGTCCGGCTTCGACGTGGTGTCGCTCGCCAGCCGCAACCTCCTGCTCCGGCGGGCGGACCCGTACGCGGCGCTCGACGGGGCGGCGCCGCCGTCCCGTGCCCGGCCGCTCGCCCGGCGGATCGAGCGCGCGCTGGCCCGCCTGGCCAACCCGGTGTTCGCGCGGCTCGACGCGGCGGGCCGTCACTGGGGCGCACAGCTCGAGGTGTTCGCGGTGCGCCGCGGGGCGCAGGCCACGGGCGAGCGCGCGGACGGGGGCGAGGTGGGGCATCGGGACGCCTGACCGGGCGCGCAAGCCGCGGGTGCGGGTCGTGATCCGCCGCTTCCATCCGGTCGTCGGCGGGATGGAACGGCAGTGTGCGGCGCTGTGCGCGCGCCTGGCCGCCGGCGGCATGGACGTCGAGGTGTGGACCCGGCGGATCGCGCCGGGGGCGCCGCCTGTCGAGCGGGTCGACGGCTACACGGTGCGGCGCCAGCGCCCGGGCGGCGTGGGGCGCTGGGGCGAGTACGGGGGCGTCGGGGCGCTCGCCGTGCGCCTGGTGGCGGACCGGCGGCGGCACGACGTCGTCGCGGTGTTCGGCAGCGGGTGGCTGGCCGTGGCGGCGGGGCTCGCCTGCCGGCTGACGGGGCGGCCGTGGCTGCTGCGGCCGGCGACGGCGGGCGACCTGACGCGTTTCCTCGACCCGTCGGCGGCGCCGACCGGCACGGCCGCGGGGCGCATCGCGCGGCGGGTCGCGCCGGGCCCGGACTGGCGGCGCGGCGTCCTGCGCGGCGCGGACGCGGTCGTGGCGGTGAGCGACGAGATCGCCGCGGAGGCCCGGGGCCAAGGATTCGACCCGGGCCGCGTGGTGGCCATCGCCAACGGGGTCGACACGGCGCGCATCCGGCCGGCGGGCGACGCGGCGCGGCAGACGGCGCGCGACGCGCTGGGGCTGCCGGGCGACGCGCTTGTGGTCCTGTTCCTCGGCCGGCTCGTGGCGCGCAAGGGCGTGCTGGAGCTCGTGGCGGCGTGGCGGACGCTGGCGACGGCCAGCGCCGGCGGCGCGCCCGCGCACCGGCCGGCCGTGCTCGTGATCGCGGGGACGGGCGCCGGGCAGCGCGACTCGGTCGCGGAAGCGCTGGCCGCGGCGGTCTCGGATGGGGCCGGCGGGCCGCGGGGCCCGAAGGCAGCGGTCGGGGATGGCGCCGGCGGGCCGCGGGGCGGCCATCCGATCCGCCTTGTCGGCGCGGTCGACGACCCGGCCGCGTGGCTGGCCGCCTCCGACGTGTTCGTGCTGCCTTCGCACGCCGAGGGGCTGTCCAACGCCTTGCTGGAAGCCATGGCCGCGGGGCTGGCCATCGTCGCCAGCGACATCCCGGCCAACCGCGCGGCGCTCGGCAGCGGCGACGACACCGCGTGGTGGCACCCGCCCGGGGACCTCGACGCCCTGGCGGATGCCATCGCCGCGGCTTCGGGCGATGCCACGGGGCGCGACCGCCGGGGGGCCGCGGCGCGCGCACGGGCGGTGGCGCGCTTCGGGCTCGACGGCGCGGCGCACCGCTACGCGGCGCTCCTGGGTGCGCTGGTCGAGCGGCGGCCTTATGTCGAATAGCACCGCCGGCGTCCCTGTCGACGTCCTCTGCGCCAACCTGTCGTCCAACGCCTACGGGCGCGCCTACCTCCTGGCGCACCTCCTCGCGCCGCGCCACCCGGTGCGGGTGCTCGGCGTCGCCTTCGGCCGCGGGCTGTGGCCGCCGTGCGACGACGGCAGCCTGACGGTGGTCGAGCTGCCGGGGGGACGGCTGCCGCGGTTCCTCGGGACGCTCGATCGTCTCGCGCGGCTGGCGACGGCGCCGGTGCTGGTCGCGGTCAAGCCCCGGCCGTCGAGCTTCGGCGCGGCGCTCTGGGCGCGGCGCCGGACCGGGGCGGCGGTGGTGCTCGACATCGACGACTGGGACGTGGCGGGCGTGTACGGGCGCGGCAACCTCGCGCAGCGGCTCCGCGAGGTCGCGGCGCTCGCCGACCCGTACTCGAACCTGTACCTGCGGCTGCTCGGCCGCTGCGTCGGGCGCGCCGACGCGGTGACGGTGGCCTCGCCGCCGCTGCAGGCGCGCTTCGGCGGCACGCTCCTGCCGCACGTCCGCGACACGGCGGCGCTCGACCCGGCGCGGTTCGACCGGGCGGCGTGCCGGGCGGCCCTGGGCGTCGGCGACCACCCGACGGTGGTCTTCCTCGGCACGCCGCGGCCGCACAAGGGGCTCGAAGAGCTGGCCGCGGCGGTGGCGCGTCTGGGCGGCATCGGCGCACGGCTGGTGGTCGTCGGCGCCGAGCCGGGCGATGCGTTCGCCCGGCGGCTGGCGGACATCGGGGGTGAAGCGGTCGCGCTGTGGCCGCCGCGCCCATGGGACCGGATCGGCGAGACCTTGATGGCCGCCGACGCCGTCGCCCTCCCGCAGCGCGACGTGCCGTTCGCGCACGCGCAGATCCCGGCCAAGCTGTTCGACGCGATGGCGCTGGCCCGGCCGGTCGTCGCGACGGACGTCGGCTGGATGCCCGAGGTGCTGGCGGGCTGCGGCGTGATCGTGCCGCCCGGCGACGTCGACGCGCTGGCCGGGGCGCTCCGGCGGCTGCTGACGGACCCGGCGGCCGCGGCGCGGCTGGGCGCGGCGGCGCGGGCGCGGTGCGTCGAGCGCTTCAGCTGGGACGCGGCGCGGCCGGTGCTGGAAGGGGTGGTCGCGGCGGCGGCGGCGGCGCGGCGGGGGCGGGCGTCGACGGTCCGATTCGGCGGACGGTGAGGCTGAACGTGTTCCACGCCGGTTGCGGCCGCGGGCGGCGGCGGCTATCATGCCCAATCATGGATACGAGGCCGGCAACGATCGCTGCCGAGGTGCGCGCGCCATGGTTGTGAGAGCCATCTCCACCACCGCCGGGGCACTGCGTGCATGGCCGGCGCCAGGGCGGTGGACTTACGACGACTATGCGCGCCTGCCGGACGACGGCTTTCGCTACGAGGTCATCGAAGGAGAGCTGTACATGTCGCCCGCACCGCGCACGGTCCACCAACGGGTATCGCGACGGTTGCTGGTGCAGCTCGACGCGTACGCGACGGACACCGGGACGGGCGAGGCGTTCGCTGCACCGTGCGACGTCCGACTGGGCCGCGGGACCGTCGTCCAGCCGGACCTGTTCTTCGTCACGACCGAGCGGCGGGGCATCGTCGGCGAGCTCTGCGTCGACGGTGCCCCGGACCTGGTCGTCGAGATCCTCTCGCCGGGCGATACCGACCACGACCGGGTCCGCAAGCACGCGCTGTACGCCCAACACGGCGTGCGGGAGTACTGGATCGTCGACCCCCCGGCCCGCACCATCGACGTGTTCGTGCTCGAAGGCATGGTGTTTGCCGAAGCGCTTCGGGCGCGGCCGGGCGCCACGGTCCGCTCCGCCGTGTTGACAGGCTTCGCCGTCGCCGTCGACGCCGTGCTGCCGCCAGGCGGTTGAACGGCTGCTGAGCGGCTTGTCGGCGCCGCGCGGCTCGACGGCGGTCAGCGCGCCGGCGCCGGATGATCCCAGGCGCCCGGCGAACCAGGCGAGGCCATCCCGCAGCGTCGGCGGGCCCGGCACCTCGCCGTAGCCAAAGGTGTGGCCGGGCGCGTCGTCGCCGAGTGGCGGCATGTCGGACGGGACGTAGACGTGCTGCGGCGCGCCAGCCATCGGGGTCATGCGCCACACGGTGTGCAGCGCGCCCGCCTCGACCGCGAAGTCGCTCAGCGCGAAGCGGGCCGTGCCGGTGCCGGTCTGGCTGCTGCCGACGAGCCGCGGCTGCGCCGGGTCGGCCACGTCGTAGCGCAACAGGTACCCGTCCCGGGTGCCGAGGATGCCGAGGGTGTGCTCCCCGTCGTGCCGGCACGTGAACTGCCCGCTGGCCGGGGGCCCGCCCGGCACGGCGACCTGCGCCACCACGCGCCAGCAGGCGGGATCCGCGAGGTCGTGGACGGTGAAGCCCACGCCGCCGCACACGAACGCGTGGTCGGCATGGATCGCGACGTCCGACAGGCCGGCGGCGAGGCCGCGCGCCGCGACGCGCGGCGCGGGCCAGGGATCGACCACCACGGCGACGGACAGTTGCCCCGCGGGACCCGTCCCCGGCCGCAGCCGCGCGGTCGCGGCGCGCGTGACGACGTATGCCGTCGCGCCGGCATCCCACACGATCCGGCGTACGATACCGCCCACGGGCGGTGTCCGCCCGACCTCGGCGGGCGCCTGGTCGGCGCCGAGGCGATACGCCACGACCTGGGTGCCGTCGCCGACCAAGGCGCGGTCGCCGCTTGCCACCACAGCCGCCACCTCGCCCCAGCCCGGCCCGGCCGGCGCCAGCTCGCGGGGCGGCGCCTGGCGGATGGCCGGCAGGTAGAGGACCGCGGCGGGGGACTGGCCGGCTTCTGCGTGCGCGGACACGACGACAGGGGCTGGTGCATCGACGGGTGCCGAGGGGGCGGGGTCCAGACGTCCCATCACGATCGCGGCGACCGCCGCCGTCGCCAGCCGACGGGCGGTGTGGCGCGGGGTGTGCTTCGTCGGAGTGGTCATCGAAGGTGCCCTCCGGGTTCGTCCAGCGGCATCGACCGGCCGTCGTCGTGTCGTCAAGACGGACGCGGGGGCGGCGGCGTTGCACTGGGCGGCGTGGCTGCGGTCGGGCGCGGAAGGGGGCGTGGCGCCATGCCGCTACGGCGCCGCCGCGCCCTCCGTGGCCGCCGCCCGCAGGGTCAGCGCGATGTCCTTGAGCGGCTCGGGGTTGCCGTAGGCCTGGAGCTGGTAGAGCTCGTCGCCGAGGATGGTGACGACCACGGCGGTGTCGCCCGCCATCGTGCCCGTGAACCGCAGCCAGACGGCGCGCTCGCCGCCGGGCAGGGCCAGGGTCTCGGTCTCGACGCCCGCCCCGGCCTCGGCCTCGATCTGGGCGACGCGCGCGTCGAGGTCCAGCGGGAAGCCTGAGAGCGCCATGATGTCGATCTTGGTCTGGTCGGTCGGCACGTCGCCGGCGGCAGCGGTGGCCATGTCGAACGACGTGAGCATGACGGTCTGACCGTCGTCCTGCACGAACCAGTCGGCGGGATGGTCGACGGCGTAGCCGAGCTGCGTGTTGGTGAAGGTCGCGGTGGCCCCAACCGGCGCGTCGTCGCCTGCCACCGGCGAGGCTGCGGACTCCGATGCCTCGGTCCCGGCAGGCTCGGGCGGCGCGGGGGTGTCGGCCTCGCCCGCGGCGGTGGGCGGCGCGGCCTCCGCCTCCGTGGCGACCGGCGGGGGCGGCGGCAGGTCGGTCGGCAGCGGGGTGCCGGTGGCGGGGGTGCACGCGGCGAGGCCGGGCACGCCCGCGAGGATCAGGAGCGCGGCGCGGCGACGGAGCGCGGCAAGGGTGTTCAGCACGGGGCTCACTCCTGTGGGAACGGGCGAGACGAATCGGGGCGACGGCCGTGGGCGCGGCGAACGACGGCGTCCACGGTGGATCGATAGTATCGGAGCGTTCGCGGAGCGGCGTCAAGTCCGGCGGGGGCGGCGGTCACGCAGTGCCGGCGCTATCATGTCGGCCGACCGCCTCGCCCTCGCACGGCGGGCGGGACCGGACGGCACCGGAGCACCGAGTCCATGACCGCACGCCTGCGTGAGTTGGCGATCCTCTTCCTCAAGCTGGGCACCACCGCGTTTGGCGGTCCGGCTGCCCACATCGCCATGCTGTACGACGAGGTGGTGCAGCGGCGCCGGTGGCTGACTGACGGCGAGTTCCTCGACCTCCTCGGGGCGACGAACCTCATCCCCGGCCCGAACTCGACCGAGATGGCCATCCACATCGGCCACCGCCGCGCCGGCTGGCGCGGCCTCGTCGTTGCAGGGGTATGCTTCATCGCGCCGGCCATGCTCATGGTGCTGGCGCTGGCGTGGGCGTACGTGCGGTTCGGGACCATGCCCGAGGCAACGTGGCTCCTCGACGGCATCAAGCCCGTGGTCGTGGCCATCGTCGCACGGGCGATCGTGAGCCTGGGCCGCGCCACGGCCCGGGACGCGCTCGCGGCGCTGGTCGGGCTCGGGGCCCTTGCGCTGTCGCTGCGCGGCGCGGACGAGCTCGCGGTGCTGGGCGCCGGCGGCCTGGTGGTGCTCGCCGGTCGGCGGGCGCGCTCCGGCGGGGGTGGGACCGCGTCGACCGGCGTGGCTGCCGGCGCTGCACTTGCGCCGGCGGCTGCGGCGGGCATGGCCGCCGCCACCGCGGCCGCGTTCAGCCTGCCGGTGCTCTTCGTCACGTTCCTCAAGATCGGGGCGGTGCTGTACGGCAGCGGCTATGTGCTGCTCGCGTTCCTGCGCGCCGACTTCGTCGTCGGCCTGGGTTGGCTGACCGATCGCCAGCTGCTCGACGCAGTGGCGATCGGCCAAGTCACGCCGGGGCCGGTGTTCACCACAGCGACGTTCGTCGGCTACGTGTTGGCCGGCGTCCCGGGCGCGCTGGTGGCGACGATCGGCATCTTCCTGCCGGCGTTCGGGTTCGTCGCCGTCTCGGGTCCGCTCGTCCTGCGGATCCGCGCGTCTGGATCGATCAGCGCGCTGCTCGACGGCGTCAACGCCGCGTCGCTCGGCCTCATGGCGGCCGTCACGCTGCAGCTTGCCGGTGCCGCCCTGACCGGCCCGGCGGCAGTGGGGACGCTCGTCGTGGCGCTGGCGCTGATGCTGCGGACGGGCATCAACGCGACGTGGCTGATCGCCGGCGGCGCGGTGGTCGGCTGGCTGGGGGCGGGGGAGTGGTAGGGGCGGGGCGGGCGCAGGCGTCGCGGTGGCGGAGTCGGGCTCGGACGCACCGAGCCAGCGGCATGGGTGGCTTCCGGTGTTGTGCGGGATGGCGGATGTCAGTGGTGGCGGAGTCCGTGACGGAGCCGTGTCGATGGCCGGTCGCCCCGGCGCTCAGTCGTCCATCGGCTCCACGCCAAGGTCCTTGAGCCGCTCGAGTTCGTCCTTCATGGCTTTGACCGCTTCGGGGGCGTGGCCGTGCCAATCCGTGATCTCGCCCGCGACGCGCAGCGGCTCAAGGCCTTCCGCCCCATCACCCATCCCCTGCTGAACGCTTTCTTTCACGATTCTATCCCCGTCTCGTACTCCCGGCAAGGTCGTTGTCCGTTCCGTCGCGCCCACCCCCACCGCCCACCGGCCCAACCACCCCCAGCGCCCGATCAGCGCCCACATCGCAGCCGTTCAGCGCCCGCGCGCCTTAATAAACCACCCCCCACGATCGTATTCATGGCAGTTACCCGATCGATCGCCGCGGCGAGCGCCCGACCCGGGAGGCGAACGCGGGAGCGGTCACCCAACTGAAGAAAGGAAAGGGACAAGATGGCGACGTTCATTCAGGCAGTAGCCCTGTACGGCCCGCGGCTCAAGCGGCTCCCGCGCGTGCGGCTCGACGAGATGGCGATCCGTCTGGCCGACATCACGGGCGTGCGCAAGGGCGAGGTGACGCGGGTGCTCTACGAGCTCCAGGCGGCGATGCAGCACTACCATCGCCGTGGGGCCTCGGTGGAGCTGATGGGCATCGGCACGTTCATGCCGACGATGCGCGCCGACGGGACGATCCGGATCCACTTCCGGCCCGACCGCGCCATCCTGCGGGCCGTGGGCAACCCGGTGGTCTACGAGGGCGCGATCGTCAACCGCGAGAACATCGGCCTGTCGCCCGATGAGTACAAGGCGCTGTGGGACGCCGAGCACCCCGACGACCCGCTGGAGCTGCCGCTGCTGGCGGCCGCCACGGCCGAGGACGGAGCGGTGGTCCCCAAAGCCAAGCGGAGGCGCCGATGGTAGACCGGCCTGCGGCCGGAGCGGCGTGACAACCGAACACGCTTGAGACGAACGACCGAGGGCGGTCCGCCAGGCGCGGGCCGCCCTCGACCGCGTTGGCCGAAAGGTCGCGCGGACCGCGGCAAGGGCGCGATCACAGTCCCCCGATGCCCGCGATGTGCGCGACATGACGCTGCGGCGGCCGATCGGCCTTGCAAGGCGCCGGCAGCGACCCTGCAAGATGCCGCCGCCAGCCTTGCAATGCGCCGGAAGTGTCCTTGCAGGATGACGCACCGCGCCTTGCAAGGCGCCAGCAACGACATTGCAGGGTCGTCGGGCGGATGTTGCAGTGTCAAGGACGCTCAGCGAGGCGTGTGTCCCCAACCCGCTCGTACACCCCCAGCAGCCGCTCGGCCGCCGCCGTCCACGAGAAGCGCGCCGCACGTGCCAGCCCGCGGGCGCGGCATGCCTCGCGGAGCGCCGCGTCGCCGTCGAGCCGGCGGATGGCGTCGGCCAGGGCCGCGGCGTCGGTCGCGGGGACCAGCAGCCCCGCGTCGCCGACGACCTCGGGCAACGACGAGTTGTCGGCCGCCACCACCGGCGTGCCGCACGCCATGGCCTCGACCACCGGGATGCCAAAGCCCTCGTAGTGCGACGGGAACGCGAACAGCCGTGCCGCCGCGTAGAGCACCGGCAAGTCCGCGTCGTCGACGAACCCCGCCCAGTGGATGCGGTCGCCCACCGGCGACGCCGCGGCCAGCGCCCGCACCGGCTCGAAGCGCCAGCCGCCGCCGCCGCCGATGACGAGGTGCAGGTCGGGCACGTCCGGCGCGACCGCCTCGAAGGCCCGGATCAGGCCGTCGAAGTTCTTGCGCGGCTCGAGCGTCCCGACGCCGAGCACGAAGCGCTCCGGCAGGCCGTAGCGCGCCCGCACCGCCGCCAGCGCCGCGGCATCGGCGACCGGCCGGAACCGCGGCTCGACGCCCGCGCCGACGACGGTGATCCGGCCGGGGGCGACGCCCATGCGCGCCTCGAGGTCGCGGCGGGTGCTCTCGGAGTCGGCCAGCACGTGCGCGGCGCGGGCCACGCTGCGCGGCACCGCCACCTCGAGCCAGCGCCGCAGGGAAGGCACGGCGCCCGCGGGATAGGTCAGGAACGACAGGTCGTGCACCGTCACGATGCCCGGCGCCCGCCGCAGCGGCGGCAACGTGAAGTCCGGGGCATGGAACACATCCCACGGGCCCGCCCAGGCGTCCAGCCACAGCGGGAGGTCCAGCCGGTGCCACAGGATCGTCAGCCACCGGTCCGGCAGCGGCAGGCGCCGCACCCGGGCGTGGGCGGGCAGCGCGGGCAACCGGTCCAACGGCGCGTCCCGCGCCACCACCAGCGTGAACGCGTGCTCCCGCGCGCCCTCCAGCGCCAACAGCGCCCCGGTGAGCCCGCGCGCGTACCGCCCGATCCCCCCGCCCTGCCGCAGCGCCGCCGTGTAGAGGATCCCGACACGCATCGCCGTCACCATTCGTCTCTCCCGCTCCCGGCATTGGGGGCGCTTGGCGGCGAGGGCGTTGCTCCGCCGCTGCGGGCCCTCACCCTGGCTGCGCTACGCGCAGCCGGTCCCTCTCCCAATGCTGGGAGAGGGACGGCGAGGGACATCTCCCACCTCCGCACCATCCCCTCGTCCACTCCACGCCCTCCCTCCCTCGGCATTGGAGGAGGGGGACACGGGGGCACCACCCACCGCCGTCACCGCCCCGTGCCCGCCCACGGCAGCCACAGCGCCGCCGCCCGGCAGAACCGCACGCCGCCGCCGGCGATGCGGTCCCTGGCCGGGCAGAAGCGGAGCCGCACGGTCGCGGGCGCGCTCCGGGCGCCGCCGGGGTCGACGGCGACGAACGTCACGCGGTCGTCGACGGGCGCGGCGGCGGCCGCGGCGGGCGGGGCGACGAGCCAGGCCGATCCTTGCCGGGTCAGCGTCGCCGCGGCGGGGCCGTCGACGACCGCGACGGTCACCGGGTCGCCGTCGGGGTCGGCGGCCGGCAGGTCGAGGAGCGCGGCCGTCTCACCCGGCAGCTCGACGGCATAGCCGAACGCCGCCGGGGCGCCAGGGCCGGCGGGCCGCGGCGCGCCGCCGGCAAAGGCCACTTCGACGGCGAGCGGCGCGCTCACGGCGGAGCGGCGATCGCGGTAGCGCGCGACCGCCTGGACCGCCGCCCTGCCCGCGCCGAGGACGTCGCCCGCGACCTGCACGGTCAGCACCGGCCCGGCGGCAGCCGCGAGCACGCGCCCGTTCTGCACGAGCTCGAGCTGCATGGTCGCGTCGGTGTCCAGCCCCATCGACCGCGCGGTCACCGTGAACCGCGTGTCGCGATCGCCCACCCGCGGCTCGACCGCGACGTCGACCCACCGGCCGTGGTTGTTGACGACGAGGGCCGCGCGCGCACGGCCCTGGGCGCGGATGGGGTGCGCGTCGCGCGCCATCACCCGCAGGTCGTGGTGGCCGTCGTCGAGCGCGCGGGTGTCGACGTCGAACACCCAGCCGGGCGCGCCGCGGGCGATGCGCACGCCGTCGACGAAGACCGTCACGTCGTGGATCGCGCCGTCCGGCCGCGCCGGCGTCGCCCGCGGCGCCAGCCGCAGCCGGCCGCCGACTTCGGTGGGCAGGCCGGGCAGCTCGACGCGGGGCGGCACGGCGAACGGCTGGGTCAGGGGGTCGCCGTAGAACAGGCTCTGGAACGCCGTCCACGACACGCTGCGGAAGACCGCCTCGCCGAGCGCCATGCCGGCGAAGTAGCGGGCGTGCAGCTCGGGGTCGGGGAACTTGCCGCCGGTGCACGGCTCCTCGACCGTCCCCAGCGAGCCGCTGGCCCCGGCCGCGATCCACTGCGACAGCTTGCCCTGGCTGCTGGTGTCGAACGTGGCGGCGTAGCTCGTCAGGTGGTCGGCGAACGCGCCGGGCAGCAGCGCGACATCGGCGCCGGCGACCGCCGGGTCGACGATGCCGGTCAGGATGCCCAGGGCATCGCGCCGGCCGAGCGGCAACGTGCCGTCGAGCGCCTCGGCCCGCCCCCCCAGCGCCCGGATGGCGTCGACCGTGGCGGGGAACCGGTTGCGCCGGTAGCTCCGGACGGCGTCGGCGGTCGTCATGAAGTAGAACGTGCCGTCGGGCCGGGTGTGGTCGGCGCGCGCGCTCCGGTCGATCATCCGGGCGATCTCGTCGACGGTGTTGCCGCGCTCGCCGGTGTAGCCGAGCATGAACCCGATGCGGTAGCGGCGGGCGCCGGGCACGGTGCTCGGCGCGCCGGCGAACCACGCGGTCTGGCTGTCGAAGGCGAGCTCGTGGTCCGCGCTGTCGAAGACGGCCCGGTAGTAGCGGTTGGGGGTCTGGTCGAACATGCCGCCGGCGAGCACCTCGTCGGCGATGGGCATGAACGTGTAGGCCGAGGAGGTCGAGATGCGGTTGACGACGATGCACGGGGTCGACACCAGGCCGGGCATCGGCATGAAGAACGGGCCGCCGGGCGGCACCACGACGATGTCGGCGTGGTCGGCGATGCCGCGCCGGGCGAGCTCGCCTTCGAGCGCGGGGCGCTGGAAGGCGGCGAACGCGGCGAAGTCGGGCGCGACGGCGGGCATGTGGACCACGTTGGACGCCGGGATGTCGCGGGCGGCCTGGTAGAGGTGGCCGAGGTACAGCGACTCGGCGCTGGCGGGATCGACGACCACGACGGCGTTCTCGGGGCCGCCCCCGGCGCGGGCCGTGGCCGTCGTCGCAGCGCAGACGCCGGCGGCGATGGCCAGGGCGCTGGCGGCGCGGGTGAGACGCCGGGGGCGTGCGGGCACGGGGGTGCCGTGGGCCGCGCCGGGGGCGGCGTCGCCGTTCCCCGTGCTCACGGGCACGTGCACGGCGTCCCGCCGCACTTCGGGCAGCCGCGGGCGTAGTAGGCGGCCGCATCCTGCAGGTCCACGCCCATCTGGCTGGCCAGCGTCACCAGCCACGCGAAGACGTCGGCCATCTCGAGCGCGAGGCGGGCGGGGTCGCGCGGCGCGCGGCGCACCTCCTTGGCCAGCTCGCCGACCTCCTCGGTGAACCACACGAACGTGCGGTCGACGCCGCGCGCGGCGTCGCGCTCGAAGTAGATGCGCTCGATCAGGTGCTGGAAGTCGCGGATCGTCATCGGGTGCCTGGCCTTGTCGGGGAGCGGAGGCCGCACGCGGGTCGCCGCAGCCGGGCGCGAGTCTACGGCCGGCACTGGCGATTGTCAATGCGCGGCCGGCGGCGTATAACAACGGGCGATGACGACCCTCACCGCCGTGCTGAGCGAGGTCAACCGCCGGATCGGCATCGGGCTCCTCACCGTGCTCACCGCCTTCTTGGCGGTGCTGGTCAGCACGTGGGGCATGGTGTACCACGGCTGGCCCGAGTGGATCCAGTCGGTGGTCCTGGCGGGCTTCATCGGGGGGTTCACCGACACGGTGGCCATCCACATGCTGTTCACGCGCGTGCGCTTCCTGCCGGGCTCGGGCGTGCTCCTGACGCAGCGCGACAAGATCATCGCGTCGCTGGCGGACACCATGGAGCGGCACATCCTCAACCCGCAGCTCATCGAGCGCAAGGTGCAGGACCTGGCGGCGAACCTCGACCGGGCGCGGCTCCTGGCGACGGCCAACCTCGTGGTCGACGAGGTGCGGCCGGACCTCATCGCGTTCATCAACGCCCCGGAGCAGCGGGCGCAGATCACGGCGGCGATCCGGCGCGAGGGGGGCTTCTGGGGCGACATGGCGCACGCGATCGGGGTCGTGACGTACGACACGGTGGCGGACCGGATCTGCCAGGGGCTGACGCGCCAGATGCTGGCCTTCCGGATCGACGAGCCGATGCTCGACCGGGCGCTGGCCTCGGTGGGCTCGCTGGACGACTTCCTGCTCAAGCCGGGCAACCCGTTGGTGCGCAAGCACTACGGCAGCGAGCAGTCGCTGGTACAGCTCGTGTTCACCAAGCTCGACGCCAAGGAGCTGGTGGTCGAGCGGCTGTCGGCCTACGACGCGACGCAGATCCGCGACATCATCGCCGACAACATCCGGGACCACATGGCGTGGCTGCAGCTGTTCGGGGTGGTGCTGGGCATGATGATCGCGGGGGTGATCGAGATCATCAACGTGCTCGTCCACCGGTAGCGACCCGCGGCGGCCGCCGCGGGTCGCGGGCGGTCAGTTCGGGACGAGGGCGCCGAAGAACGCGAACACCAGGCCGCACATCGCGAACATCAGGCCGCAGGCGAACGGGACGCCGAACAAGAGCACGAGGAGCACGACGGGCAGCGAGGCGCGCTCGCCGGTCTCGTCGGGGATGATCACCCAGCAGAGCAGGTACGCGAGGATCCCGGACCCGCCGAAGAAGGTGAAGAGCACCCAGGCCAGGCGGACGAGCACGGGGTCGAGCCCGCCGGCGCGGGCAAGGCCGGAGCAGACGCCGGCGAGGACGCGGTCGTCCCGCGGGCGGGAGATGGTCTGGATCATGGCGGCAGCCCTCCATCGTCGTGGGTTCTGCGGGCCGGCGGCCCGCGGACGATGGGGTTTACGGCGGGGCGGCGCGAAGGGTTGCGGGGTCGCCGTCGTGGAGGTCAGGCGCCCGTCGTGGCCCGCGCTCCGCTACGCCCGCCGCCGGCGCCCCAGCAGTGCCAGCACCAGCCCGGCCGCCGCCCCGAGGATCGCCGCGTGCGCCGGCGTCAGGACCACCCGGACGTTCTCGCCGTCGATGTCGCCGGTCGCGCACAGCAGCACGAGGCTGTCCTTGGCGCGCACCTCGCCGGCCGCCAGGGCGACGACAAGGGAGTCCGAGACGTCCACGCGCTCGCCGGCCACGCTGATGGCGAGGGTGTCGCGCACGGCCGCCGTGGACGGCGTGCCGGGGGCGGCTTCGCCGGCCGTGGGCGCCCGGGAGAGGTCGAGGGCGGGCACGGCGTCCGGTTGGGCGTCACGGCCGGGCACGGCGGGAAGGCCGTCGGATCCGGGCGGCGCCGCGGTGGGTTCGGTATCGTCCATGGCCATGCTCCTGGCGGCGTTGCGAAGGGAACGGGGTTGCGCAGTCGTGAACGTGCAGCAGGGCCTGTGCCTCCCAGGCTTGACGCTCGTGGGCAGTATAGCGGTCCAACGCTGCGGGACCAACCCGCCTTCGGCCCAATCCGGCCCCCGTGACGGTCCGATCGCAGGTGGCCGAGAGTCGGGCTGGAGGCTCGCAGACCACCGCGCTTGGCCCCTTCGGCTGCAGGCCGGGAGCGTTCGTTCCCCAGTCGAACGATGTCCGCCCGCACCGATCCGCGTCAACGCGTCGGAATCCGAACCCACCTTGCCCCATTCCCACCAAACGCTACAATCGCCCCTCACACCGCTTCCCGCGCCCCCCCGCCATCGAGGGAGATACCGCATGGGCGAGAAGACCCTGTCCGCCGAGGCCGACAAGGCCACCCTGCGCCGCTTCACCCAGCACGTGCTCGGCGACCTGCGCGCCCTCGAGCAGATCATGGCCGACGGCCTGATCGAGCACGACGTCCGGCGCATCGGTGCCGAGCAGGAGATGTTCATCGTCGACGGCCGCTGGCGCCCCGCCCTCGCCGCGCGCGACGTGCTCGCCGCCCTTGGCGACCGCCACTTCACGACCGAGATCGCCCTCTTCAACCTCGAGGCCAACCTCGACCCGCTCGTGTTCGGCGGCGACTGCCTGCGGCGCATGGAGACCGCCCTCGACGGCCTCGTCGCGCAGGCCCGCGCCGCCGCCGCCCCCCAGGGGCTCGACATCGTCCTGGCCGGCATCCTGCCCACCCTGCGCAAGTCCGACCTCGGCATGGAGAGCATGGTGCCCGAGCCCCGCTACTACGCCCTGGCCAGCGCCCTCGACCGACTGCGCGGGGGCGCCTTCGAGTTCCACATCAAGGGCGTCGACGAGCTCATCCTCCAGCACGAGAGCGTCATGCTCGAGGCGTGCAACACCAGCTTCCAGACCCACTTCCAGGTCGCCCCGTCCGAGTTCCCGAACCTCTACAACGTCGCCCAGGTCGCCGTCGGGCCCGTGCTGGCCGCCGCGTGCAACTCCCCGCTCCTCTTCGGCCGCCGCCTGTGGCACGAGACCCGCATCGCGCTCTTCCAGCAGTCCATCGACACCCGCAGCTCCATGGACCACCTGCGCGAGCGCAGCCCGCGCGTCACCTTCGGCAGCCGCTGGGTGCGCCGCTCCGTGCTCGAGCTCTACCGCGAGGACGTCGGCCGGTTCCGGGCCCTGCTCGCCGCCGACCTGACCGAGGACCCGTTCGCCGTCCTCGCCGCCGGCCAGACCCCCAAGCTCCAGGCCCTGACCCTCCACAACAGCACCGTCTACCGCTGGAACCGCGCGTGCTACGGCGTCACCGACGGCAAGCCCCACCTGCGCATCGAGAACCGCGTGATGCCTGCCGGCCCCACCGTGCTCGACGAGGTCGCCAACGCCGCCCTGTGGTTCGGCGTCGTGTGCGGCCTCTCCGACGCCCACCCCGACATCACCGCCGTCATGCGCTTCGACGACGCCCGGATGAACTTCCGGGCCGCCGCCCGGCACGGCCTGCGCGCCCAGTTCCACTGGCTCGGGCACGAGACGATCCCGGCTCAGACCCTGATCTGCGACCGGCTCGTGCCGCTGGCCGCCGAGGCGCTGGCAAGCCGCGGCATCGACGCCGCCGACGTCGAGCGCTACCTCGGCGTCGTCGACCGCCGCGTCCGCGCCGGCGTCAACGGCGCCGAATGGGTCCTGCGGTCGTTCGACGGCATGGCGCCGCACGGCAGCCTCGGCGCCCGCCTCAACGCCATCACGGCCGCCATGATCGCGCGGCAGAAGGAAGGCAAGCCCGTGCACGAGTGGGAGCCCGCCCGCCTCGACGAGGGCGGGAGCTGGCAGTACTCGTTCCACAAGGTCGAGCAGTACATGACCACCGACCTGTTCACCGTGCACGAGGACGAGCCCATCGAGCTCGTCGCCAACCTCATGGACTGGGAGCGCATCCGCCACGTGCCCGTCGAGGACCACGCCCACCGCCTGGTCGGGCTCGTGTCGTACCGCACCTTGCTGCGCCTCCTCGGCAGCGGCCTCGACCGGGCCGGCGTGGCCGGCACGCCGGTGTCCGAGGTCATGCACCGCGACCCCATCACCGTGCCGCCCGAGATGCCGACGCTCGAGGCGATCCGCCTGATGCACGAGCGCCAGGTCGGCTGCCTGCCCGTGGTCAAGAACGGCCAGCTCATCGGCATCGTCACCCAGGGCGACTTCATGGACGTCGCCCGCGACCTGCTCGAAGCCAAGCTGAAAGAGACCAATCCGTGACCGGTCTCGATCGGGACGCGCCGCGGACGACGGTATAATTGCCGCCATGACGGCCACCTTCGCCCGCCCGCCGGAGCCGGCGCCGCCCGTCGTGCGGCCGCGTGCGCCCGACGGCCCCGCGCACGGCCTCGCGGGCGCCACCCCCGAGGTCCCGCCGCCGGCGCACGGCGGCCTCGACCTGCACGGCCACGAGATCGGCCGCCACGGCGCCGCCGCTGCCGGCGCGCCCACCCTCGTCGTCGTCGCCGCCCTGCACGGCAACGAGCCCGCGGGCATCCACGCCGCCCGCCGCGTCCTCGCCCGGCTGGCGCGCGACGGCGTCGCGCTCCGCGGAAGCCTCGTCGCGTTGGCCGGCAACCTGCCCGCGCTCGCCGCCCGCCGCCGCTTCATCGACCACGACCTCAACCGCGCCTGGACCCCCGAGCGCGTCGCCGCGGTCGCCGACCCGACCGCCGCCCCGCTGCCCGCTGACGCCGCGGAGAACGCCACGATGCGCGCCCTCTACGGCCACCTCGCCGCCGCGATGTCGGCGGCCGGCGGACCGGTCCATGTGCTCGACCTGCACACGACGTCGTCGCGCAGCGCGCCGTTCGTCCTGTTCGCCGACACGCTGCGCAACCGCGCCTTCGCCCGCGCCTTCCCGCTGCCGATGGTCCTCGGCCTCGAGGAGCAGATCGAGGGCGCGATGCTCAACCACCTCGTCGAGCAAGGCTGCGTGTGCGTCGGCGTCGAGGGCGGCCAGCACGACGCGCCCGCCGCCGTCGACAACCTCGAAGCGCTCCTGTGGCTCGCCCTCGCCCACCTCGGCATGCTGCCGCCGCACGCCGCGCCCGACCTCGCCGCCTGCCGCGACCGGCTGGTCCGCGCCCGAGGCGACGTGCCGCCGGCGCTCGAGGTGCGCTACCGCCACGCCATCGGCCCGGCCGACGCGTTCCGGATGGCGCCCGGCTACGCCAACTTCCAGCCCGTCGCAGCCGGCGAGGCGATCGCCAGCGACCGGTGCGGCGCGGTCCGGGCGGCCGAGGCCGGCCGCATCCTCATGCCGCTCTACCAGGGCCAGGGCGAGGACGGGTTCTTCATGACCCGCGCCATCGACCCGCGCTGGCTCGACGTCTCGACCGCCCTGCGGCAGCTCCGCGTGTGCCGCCTCCTGCCGCTGCTCCCCGGCGTGCGCCGCCACCCCGTGGACCGCGCGACCCTCGTCGTCGACACCCGCGTGGCCCGCTGGTTTCCGCTGCAGGTGTTCCACCTCTTGGGCTACCGCCGTCGGCGCTGGGACGGCGCGAGGCTGGTCGTCAGCCGGCGCGGGCACGACGGCGCCTGAGCCGCCCGGCGGGGCCGGTCATTCCCCGATCGCGTCGACCTCGCCGGTGGCCACCCACCACGCGCCGGCCGCGACCAGCGCCGTCAGCGCCAGCCCCAAGACAAGGCCGAGCACCCACAACGGCGTCGCGCCGCGCAGCACCGTGAACCGCGACGTCGCCGCCGGGAGCGCCAGCGTCATGCCCGCCACGAAGCTGTAGCCGCCGTAGAGCACGAGGCTCAGGCAACCGACGTCCGGCGTGAGCATCTCGTGCGGCGTGTCCCACCGCAGGTTCGGGCGCGCCGCCCCGATCGCGAGGTTGATGGCGACCACCCCGACGCCGAGCACGGCCATCACGAACCACGCGTACGCCACCAGCCCGGGCTCCGCCGCCCGCAGCATGCCCGCGCCGATGGGCCCGCCGAACGTGCGCGCGTCGGCGAACGCCCGCGCCAGCTCGAGCAGCGCGATGAGGCCGGTGCCGAGCAGCACGTAGGGCACGTAGGCCACCAGGAACTTGGCGGCCACGAGCTCGCGCCGGCTGATCGGCGCGCCCCTGACCAACCAGTACGCCTTGCCCTCGAGCGAGAACGCCGTCAGGCCGAAGCGCGACATGATCATCGCGCTGACGCCCGTGGCCACCGCCCCCGAGAGCATGACCAGGAGCGGCGTCGTGAACGCGTGCGCCACGTCGCTGCCGCCGATGCGCACCGGATAGAGGAGCTGCTGCAGCACGAAGAACACCCCGATCGCCAGCGGCGAGAGGACCTGCGCCATGCTCGTCAGGTCGCGCGGGATCACCCGGAAGTCCTTGCGCATCACCGCCACCACCGGCGGCGCGAGCCATCGGAACCAGCCGGACGGGCGGCCCAACGCCGCGGCGTCCTCGACCCGCGCCCACGGCAGCCGGCTGCGCCGCTGCAGGTCGCGGTGCGCGGTCGACTGCATGTGCAGCCAGCTCTCGTAGTACACCGCGTCCGACACCTTGGCCAGCGGCACGATGGCCACGAGGGCCACGACCGCCGCCAGGCCGAGCCACGTGGCCACGTCGCCCCACTGGCCCCGCCCGGCCGCCGTCACGGCCGTCGTCAGCCACTCCGCCGGCGAGTACGGCGCGCGCAGGCGCTCGAGGAACGTCACCATGTCGCTCAACGTCACCGCCTCGCGGAGCTGGCGCGCGCCGCCCGCCACCAGCGCCAACGACAGCGTCATGGCGACGACGATGAGGCCCACCACCTCGCCGAGCCGCTGTGCCGAGACGCGCAGCACGATCAGCACCACCGCCACCGCGCCGATCGACACCGGCAGGAGCGGCAGCACGCCGAGCGCCGCCAGCACCGTGAGGTAGTAGCCGCGGCCGTAGCCCATGGCCATGCCGTGCCCGACGAGCGGCACGAGCGTCACGCCGAGGATCACGGCGTGCGCCGGCACCAGCCCGCCGAGGAGCTTGCTGGCGAACACGGCCGGCCGCGCGATCGGCGCCGTCAGGAGCAGGTCGAGGTCGCGCGACAGGTACAGCGCGGCCAGCGCGACCGTGAAGCTGACCATGAAGCTGAGCATCACGCCGCCGGTGAACGCCGCGGCCACGATCACGTCGGCCTGCGGCGCCTGCTCGGTCCCGACGAGGTTGACGATCAGCCGCGTCATCACGTAGCTCACCGCCAACGACGCGAGGGTGAGGAACACGACCGCCGCCGCCACGACCGCGTACATCACCCGCCGCCAGCGCGCGCTGCGCCGCAGGCTGTTCCACGCGATCCGCCACCGGGCCGCCATCAGCCGCCCGACGGTGCGCCCGAAGTCGGCCGGGCCGCCGGCCGGGGCCGTGACCGGGTCGCCCTCGCCCGCGGCGGATGCCGTCGCGCCGACCGCCATGTCAGCGCAGCATCCCGGCGATCTCGGCCTCGGCCGCCCCGCCGGTCAGCTCCAGGAAGATGTCCTCGAGGCTGGCCGAGCGGTCGGCCTGGCGGTGCAGGTCCTCGACCGTGCCGAGCGCGATCAGGCGCCCGTGGTCGATGATCCCGATGCGGTCGCACATGCGCTCGGCGATCTCGAGGATGTGCGTCGACAGGAACACCGTCGCGCCGCGGTCGGCCATCTGGCGCAGGATGTCGCGCAGGAGGCGCGCGCTGCGCGGGTCGAGCCCGACCGTCGGCTCGTCGAGGAACAGGACCTTGGGGTCGTGGGCCAACGCCGCCGCCAGCACGGTCTTCTGGCGCATCCCGTGCGAATAGCCCTCGATGAGGTCGTCGGCGCGGTCGGCCAGCCCGAACAGCGGCAGGAGCTCGCCGATCAGCCGCTCGACGCGCTCCGGCGGCACGCGGTAGAGGCCGCCGACGAAGTGGATGAACTCGCGCCCGGTCAGCTTCTCGTAGAGGTACGGGGTGTCGGGCAGGTAGGCGACGCGCGCGCGCGCGGCCAGGGGATCCTCGGCCAGGTCGATGCCGTCGATCCGCACCCGCCCCGCCGTCGGCCGCAGGAGCCCGACGAGCATCCGGATCGTCGTCGTCTTGCCCGCGCCGTTGGGGCCGAGGAAGCCGAAGATCTGGCCCGCCGGCACGTCGAGGTCGAGCCCGTCGACGGCGGTGAACGCCCCGTAGCGCTTGGTCAGCCCTTCCGCCTGGATCAAGGGAACGCTCCTTCGGGGTCGGCGCAGACGGCGCGCCGGCGTCGGTCGCCACCCGGGCGCACCCGGCCGGGTTGCGGCGCGCGGCGGGCGGATACGCGAAAGGCGCAGCCGTGCTGCGCCCCTCGCCTGCCCGCCGCCTGCGGCCCGGATCGCCGGGCGAAGATCACGCGGCCGAGGCGCTCGCCTCGGCCCGCCCGCGGCCGAACCAGTGGCGCCACTCGCGGTTCTCCCAGACGACCAGGAGCTGGGCCGCGTTGAAGATCGACGAGTACGTCCCGCTGACGATGCCGATGATCAGCCAGAAGACGAACGTGCGGAGCTGGCCCTGGCTGAAGACCAGGATGGCGAACAGCGTCAGCACCGCCGTCATCTGGGTGTTGATCGACCGGTCGAGCGTCTGGATGATCGAGTGGTTGACCACGCGGTCGAACGGCAGGCCGCGCATCCGGCCGACGTTCTCGCGGATCCGGTCGAAGACGACGATCGTGTCGTGCACCGAGAAGCCGATGACCGTGAGGAGCGCCGTCAGGAACAGCGCGTCGACCTCCCACTTGTAGAGCACGCCCATGATCGACGCCAGCCCGACGACCACCAGCACGTCGTGGAGCATGGCGATGATCGCGCACACCCCGTAGCGGATGGGGTGCGGGACGTTGCGGAACACGAACGTCAGGTAGACCAGGATGCCGATGGCCGCCAGCGCCACCGCGAACATGGCGTTGCGCGTCACCTCGGCGCCGACCGAAGGGCCGACGTCGGTGAACTGCACCTCTTCGAACTTGCCCATCGCGGCCTCGATCGCCGCGTAGAGCTCCTGCTTGAGGGTCGTCTGGTCCGAGCCTTCGGCTTCCGCCACCTGCGACAGCGAGCGCGACCGGATCTGGTAGCGCTTCTCGCCCGTGGCGGGGTCGGCGGCCTCGACGACCTGCGGCGCCGCGTCGAAGCCGTGGGCCGCGAACACGTCGGCCAGCTTGGCCTCGACATCGGTCTGCGGCGCCTCGAACTTCAGCTCCATCAGCGTGCCGCCGGTGAAGTCGATGGAGCGCGGCAGGCCATAGCGCGCCAGGGCGACGAGGCCCGGCACCACCACCAACGCCGAGAAGATGAAGTACCAGTAGCGGTGCTTGACGATGTTGAACACGATTTGCTCCTGCAGGCCGTGCGCGGTCAGTCGTCGGAAGCGGGGCCGGTGTTGGCCCCCATGAGGATGCGGACCAGCCCCCGGAGGAGGTCGGAGTTGGTCAGGATGCCGACCACCCGGCGCTTGTCGACCACGGGGACCGCGCCGATCTGGTGCTCGAAGATCAGGTTCGCGGCCTCCGAGATCGAGGTGTCGGGGTCCACCGACACCACGTCGGTGCTCATCACCTCGTCGACCGACACGCGCGCCATCAGCTCGCGGACCTCGGTCGGCTCGAGCATCGTGAACGGCGACGGCCAGGCCTCCATCACGTCGCCCCACGAGACCACGCCGACGAGCTCGTCGTCGCCCTCGACCACCAGGAGCCGGCGGATGTCGTCGTGCTCCATCTGGGCGCGGGCGTCGGCCAGCGACGTCCCCGTCCGGACGGTGATCGGGTTCGGCGTCATCCAGTCGCGAACCAGGGCATTCTCAGTCATCGGCGAGACCTCCAGTCTTGCGCCGGGCCTACCGGCGGGCCGCGGCGCGGCATCCGATCGGACCGGTCTGTTGATGGCGTATCGCACGCCGGGTGACCACCTAGAAGCCGAACAACATCCGCAGCCGGCGGTCTTCGAGGGTGCTGAGGTCCGTCTCGTGCAGCACCAGCCGGTTGGCGATCTTGAGCAGCGAACGCGTGACGGTGATGGCGGTGAAGAGCGACACCAGCACCCCGATCGCCAGGGTGACCGCGAAGCCCTTGACCACGCTGGCGCCGAACTGGTTGCCGAACCAGAACAGGATCCCGCACGTGATCAACGTCGAGAAGTTGCTGTCGCGGATGCTGAGCCACGCGCGACCGAACCCGATCTCCATCGCCGAGCTGATGCGGCGGCCGGCGCGGAGCTCCTCTTTCATGCGCTCGAAGATCAAGATGTTGGCGTCCACCGCCATGCCGATCGACAAGACGAAGCCCGCGATGCCCGCCAGCGTCAGCGTGACGGGGAACATGCGGAAGATCGTCAGCGACAGGAGCGCGTAGAGCGCCAGGGCCAGCGTGGCCAGGAAGCCCGGCATGCGGTAGTACAGGACCATGAAGATCACCACCGCCAGGAGCCCGATGAGGCCGCCGGTGACCGCGGCGGACACCGCCTCGCCGCCGAGGGTGGGGCTGATGCGGCTCTGCCCGACCACCTTCAGCGGCACCGGCAGCGAGCCCGACGTGATTTGCGCCACCAGCGACTCGGCCTCGGCCTGTGTGAACTGCCCGGTGATCTGGCCGTTGGCGCTGATGGTGCTGCGCACGCTCGGCGCCGAGATGATCTTCTTGTCGAGCGCGATGGCCATGATCTCGTCGATGTGGCCGCTGGTGTAGCGCTGCATCCGCTGCCCGCCCTCGGTCGACAGCGCGAAGTTGACGACGACGCCCTGGAGCGGGTCGAAGCCGACCGACGCGTTGCTGACGTAGGCGCCCGTGAGCACCGTGGGGTAGAGGGTCTGGAGCTTGGCGGGCGGCGCGCCGCCCGCGGCCGTGGTGGTCACCGACCCGGTGGTCGTGACGGCGGCGGTGGTCGTCACGGCGCCGGTGGCCCCGGCCGCGGCGGGCGCGCCCTCGATCGGGGCGTTCGGATCGCCGAGGAACGGCTTCTGCTTGTCGGGGGGCAGCTCGTCGAAGAGGACCGGGTACGTCGTCGTGACGGTCGTGTCGGGCAGCAGGCTCTGGTTGCCGGCGTAGATGAACTCGAGCAACGCGGTCTCGCCGATCGTCCGTACCGCCATGTCCGGGTCGGCCACGCCCGGCAGCTCGACCACGATCTTGTCCTCGCCCTGGGTGCGCACGTGCGGCTCGGTGACGCCCAGCGCGTCGACGCGGTTCTGGATGATCGACTTCGCGGCAGCCAGCTCGGCCGGGCCATAGGCCTGGCCGGGCTTGAGCTTGGACGTGTCGGCCTGGAGCAGCACCTGGAGACCCCCCTGGAGGTCGAGGCCCTCGCGCAGGTTCAGCGAGCGCATCGACGGGTCGTCGCTTTGCCACGTCAGCAGGCTGCGCACGGCGCCGGGGTGCTCGTAGCCGGGCTGGACGAAGCTCCAGTTGGCGAAGATCGCGCCGAGCGTAAGCACAACGATCAGCCCCAGCATCAGGGGTGTGCGGTCCTTCATGATCTCTCCATCCTCCTCGGGGCACAATCCATCGTCTGGCCAGGGCACAGACAAAGGAGCATTGTATCAGCGGCACGGCGCGAACGCAAGCGGGTTGGGGCGGGTCGGGGCCGGCCCCTACTCCGCCGCGTGAAGCCGCCGCGCCAGCGCCAGCGCTGCGCCGACGTCGGCGAGCTCGCCATCGACCTGCGCCTCGCGCAGGGCGGCGAGCAGGCGGCCGACCTCGGGGCCGGCGGGCAGGCCGAGGTGGGCCATCAACACGTGGCCGCTGACGAGCGGCGGCGGCGCGACGACGGTGTCGAACGCGTCGAACCACGTGTCGAGGAGCCGCGCGGCCACCCCGGCCAGGACGGCGGCGCTCTCGGGGCGGCCGGCCGTCTTGGCGGCGTTGTCGGCCAGCGACATCAGCACGACGTCGATGCCGTGGCCGCCCGTGGCGCGGAAGTAGCGGTGCAGCAGGCGCGGCGAGAGCGCGGGGTCGAGCGCGAGGTACAGCGGCCGCAGGTGGTGGCGCACGATGGTGGCGAGGTACACCGCCACGGCGTGGCTGAGGCGCAGGCGCCGCGCGGTCCGCCCGACCATCTCGGCCCCGACGTGGTCGTGCTGCGGGAACCGGATGCGATCGACCGCGGCGTCGTACCACAGCGTGGCGGGCTTGCCGACGTCGTGGAGGAGCGCCGCCAGGCGCAGCCACACCGCCCGGGCGGGCGGGGCCGGGTCCGCGCGGTCGGCGAGTCGCGCCGCCAGCGCCGCGCGCCGCGCGTCGACGACGGCGTCCCAGGCGGCGACGTCCGACAGCCGCCACGCCACGGCCAGACCGTCGAGCGCCGCCGCCGAGGCGCCCGCGACCCGCCGCTGGAGCCGCTCCATCGCCCCGAGCACGGCCAGCGAGTGCTCGAACACGTCGCGGTCGTGCGGCGGCGGCTGCGGCACGCCGCGCAGCGCGTCCACCTCGGGCAGCACGAATGCCAGGAGGTCGAGCGCCCCGAGGCGCCGGACCTGGGCGGCGGCGTCGTCGGCGGCGATGAGCCGGACGACCTCGTCGCGCACGCGCTCGCCGGCCGCTTGCCGCACGAGCGGCGCGCGGCTCCGGATCGCGCGCGCGGTGTCGGGCTCGATGTCGAAGCCGAGCTCGGCGGCCAGGCGGGCGCCGCGCAGGAGCCGCAACGGGTCCGCCTCGAGCGCGGCGACGCTCGTCATGCGCACGTGGCCGCCGTCGAGGTCGGCGCGTCCGCCGAGCGGGTCGAGGACGGCCGGCCCGCCGACCGCGCCTCGGGGCGCGTCGAGGTCGAGCATCGCCGAGTCCGCGAGCGGCACCCCGAGCGCGTTCACGGTGAAGTCGCGCGCGGCCAGGTCGCCCGCGATGTCGGGCGCGGCGAAGCGCGCCACGTCGAGCGACGCCGACGGCACGCCGCGCGCCGGCCACAGGACGCGGGCGACGTCGCGTTCCGCATCGAGCACGACGCACGTGCCGCCGCTGGCGGCCGCCAGATCCCGCGCCCGCGCCACGGCGCCGGCCGGCACCGCGATGTCGGTGTCGGCGGTGGCGCGCCCGAGGAGCCAGTCGCGGACCCGCCCGCCGACGAGGTAGGCCTCGGCGCCGGCGAAGTGGCGCCGCGCGATCGCCAGGGGGTCGAGATCGGGCGATCGCCGGGGGGCGGCGGGCGGGTCGGGCTCCTTCATGCCTGGGCCGCGGCGGCGCGCCGGCTACGCCCCGATCAGCCGCGCCACGATGGCGGCGATCTCGTCGGGGTGGCGTGCCACGTGGATGCCGGCGCGCTCGAACGCGGCGGTCTTCTCGGCCGCCGTCCCGGTGCCGCCCGAGATGATGGCGCCGGCGTGCCCCATGCGCTTGCCGGGCGGGGCGGTCCGGCCGGCGATGAAGCCGACCACGGGCTTGGTCACGTGCTGCGCGATGTAGTCGGCCGCGACCTCTTCGTCGGTCCCGCCGATCTCGCCGATGATCACGATGCTCTCGGTGGCGGGATCGGCCTGGAAGCGGGCCAGGACGTCGACGAACTTGGTGCCCTGGACGGGGTCGCCACCGATGCCCACCGCCGTGGTCTGGCCGATGCCGCGCTCGGTGAGGGCGTAGAGCACCTCGTAGGTCAGCGTCCCGCTGCGGCTGACGACGCCGACGGGCCCCGGGCGGACGATGTTGCCCGGGATGATGCCGACCTTGGCCTCACCGGGCGTGATGAGCCCGGGGCAGTTCGGCCCGACGAGCGTGATCCCGCGCTGGACCAGCGAGTTGGTGACCACCAGCATGTCGTGCACCGGCACGCCTTCGGTGATCGTCACGATCAACGGCAGGCCGGCGTCGGCGGCCTCGAGGATGGCGTCGGCCGTGAAGCGGGCCGGGACGTAGATGACGCTGGCGTTGGCGCCGGTGGCCTCGACCGCGTCGGCGACGGTGTTGAACACCGGCACGCCGTGCACGGCCTCGCCGGCCTTGCCGGGCGTGACGCCGGCCACGACCTGCGTGCCGTAGTCGACCATGTGCCCGGTGTGGAAGGCGCCCTCGCGGCCGGTGATGCCCTGCACGAGGAGGCGGGTGTGCTTGTCGACCAGGATGCTCATCGGGTTACCTCCCCGCCGCCGCGGCCACGGCCATCTGCGCGGCCTCGTAGAGCGTCGGCGCCGTCCGCATGTCGGCGCCGGCCAGGATCGCGCGCGCCTCGGCGGCATTGGTCCCGACGATGCGCACGACGAACGGCACGTCGGTGTCGATGTTGCCCAATGCGGCCAGGATGCCGCGGGCGACCTCGTCGCCGCGCGTGATGCCGCCGAAGATGTTGACGAGCACGCTCTTGACCCGCGGGTCGCGCAGGATGATGCGCATCGCCGTCTCGACCTTGTCGGCCTGGGCCCCACCGCCGATGTCCAGGAAGTTGGCCGGGCTGCCGCCGCAGAGCTGGGTCACGTCCATGGTGGCCATGGCCAGGCCGGCGCCGTTGACCAGGCAGCCGATCGACCCGTCGAGGTCGACGTAGTTGAGGCCGGCCTCGCGCGCCATGCGCTCGGCCTCGGTCTCCTCGCCCGGGTCGCGCAGCGCCTCGAGCTCGGGCTGGCGGAACAGCGCGCTGTCGTCGAGGTTGACCTTGCCGTCGAGCGCCATCAAGGTGCCGTCGGCCAGCACGACCAGCGGGTTGATCTCGGCGAGCGTGGCGTCGAGGGACTGATACGCCTGGTAGAGCTGGGCCACGATCCGCCCGAACTGCCCGGCCTGCGCGCCACCGAGGCCGATGCCGTACGCCAGGCGGCGCCCGTGGAACGGCTGCAGGCCGACGAGCGGATCGATGGTGACCCGCTTGATGGCCGACGGGTCGGTGGCGGCCACCTCCTCGATGTCGACGCCGCCCTGCCGCGACGTCATGATGGTCGTGCGGCGTTGGCCGCGGTCGAGGACGGCGGCCAGGTAGATCTCGCTGGCGATGGCGACGGCGGGGTCGACGAGGACCTGGTGGACGGTGTGGCCCTTGATGTCCATGCCGAGGATCTCGCGGGCGCGCGCTTCGACCGCCTCGGGCCCGTCGGCGAGCTTGACGCCGCCGGCCTTGCCGCGCCCCCCGGTCAGGACCTGGGCCTTGACGACGACCCGCCCGCCGATGCGCTCGGCGACGGCGCGCGCCTCGGCCGGGGTGGTGGCCACCTCGCCGGCCGGCACGGGGATGCCGAAGCGGCCGAAGAGCCGCTTGGCCTGGTATTCGTGGATGTTCATGTTGCCTCGGTGTGGCGCCCCGCGGCGCACGGCGCCGGGGGATCTGGCGAAGACGGGGGTGGACGGCGGAGGCGCCGGCCCGGGGCGGAAGCCCGCGGGATTATATCACAGGCCGGGGGCGGGAACCCGTCCCCGCCCCCGGCCTGTGTCCGGATGGGTCATGCCCGGGGAGCCGCCGCGCCCGCGCGCGCGGGCCCCCGCCGTGCCGTGCCTCGCTACGGCGCCGACGGCGGCGACGGCGCGTTGATGCCCGCCGTGGCCGGGAGCGCCCCGCCGCCCGCGCCGCCCGCGCCCGCCTCCGTGGGGGAGGGCGCCGCCCCGGCCTCGCCCGCGGCGGCGTCCGTCGCGCCGGGCACCTCGGGCGACGCACCGTCGCCGGCCGACGCACCGTCACCGGCCGGCACGACGGCCAGCCCTTCGGGCGCCTGGTAGCGCGTGACGATGCCGCTGACCGAGCTGGCCACGTAGATGCGGCCCTGTGCGTCGACCTCGACGCCGATCGGCTCCTTGAGCCCGCGGTCGTCCATCGGCAGGTCGAGCGTGCCGAGCGGCTTGCCCTGGCGGTCGAAGAGCCAGACCCGCGCGGCGGCGGGGTCGGTGACCGCCACGATGCCGCCCGGCCCGACCGCCAGGTAGGCCTTGAACGGGGCGTCCTGGCTGTCCCAGCCGTCGACCGGGAACTCGCGCAGGAAGTTGAAGTCGCGGTCGAAGACCTGCACCCGCAGGTTCCACAGGTCGGCCACGTAGATCTCGCCGGTCGCCGCGTCGATCGAGATCGACGTCGGCTCGTTGAACTGCCCCGGCGCCAGGCCGGTGCCGCCGAACGCCCGGATCGGCTTGCCCTGCATGTCGAACACCTGGACGCGCTTGTTGCCGGTGTCGGTGACGTACACCTGGCCGCGGTCGTCGATGGCGATGTCGCGCGGGCCCCAGAACTGGCCGAGGTCCTGGGTGGGGTCCGCCGGCGTTCCGTAGGTGCCGAAGGCCAGCGCCTGCCGCCCGTCGACGTACTTGACGACGCGGTGGTTCCAGGTGTCGGCGACGAACACGGCGCCGTCGGGCGCGACCGACACGCCCCACGCGCTCGGCTGCCACGCCGCACCGCCGGACTGGTCGCCGCTGGCCGCCTTGAGGTCGTCGGTGCCGAACGACGTCAGCGCCACGCCGTCGGGGCTGAACTTGACGATCTGGAAGTTGCCGCTGTCGGCGACGTACAGGTTGCCCTCGGCGTCGAGCGCCACGCCCTTGGGCTCCTTGAGCGCCTGGCCTGCCGGGTCGGTCTCGAAGGTCTTGTCGACCGGCACCGTCAGCGCCGCCACCGACTCGAGTGCCTCGTCGGGCCGGGCGTCCGTGAAGCCGGCCGGCCGCTCGGCCTCGTTCGGCCAGATCTGGGCGATGAGGTCGCGCTTGATGAACACCTTCATGTTGGCGTGGTGGTACCAGTCGTACATCGACTTGGGCTTGGGCGTCGCGGCGCGCGGGTCCTCGGTGTACTTGCGGTAGAGCAGGATGTTCAGCCAGTTGCGCCGCAGGTTGGGGTCGGTCAGGTTCTCACGGAGCTTCTCCCAGCCCTCGCGCGTGAACGCGAACCCCTTGTAGCCCTCGTTGGGCCACCACATCCGGCGATACTCGTAGCTCGCGAAGTCCTTGCGCAGGTAGGGCTCGAACTTGCCGTAGTTGGGCGAGCCCACGAGGACCACGTCGAGGTCGTTGAGCGCCTGGGCGCTCGACGGGGTCTCGCCGAGGTAGGTCGGGGTCTGGGGCCAGTTGTCCTCGCGGAAGTACCACGTGAACGGCCAGCTGACCTCGTTGTCGTAGCCGATCCGCAGCACGGTCTCGCCGCGCCGGGCCTGCATGTCCTTCAGCATCTCGTACACGTCCTTGTCGTCCGGCGTGCCGTGCGCGTAGACGATGTACTCGGTGGCGTCCTCGTCGTTGACGAAGTTGGCGATCAGCGAGATGCGGGTGTTGGCGACGAAGAGCAGCGCCGCCAGGGCCAGCGCGCACAGCAGGCGCACCTGGCGGCCCGGCATGCCGCGCGCCACCTGCCACAGGCCCCACGCGATCGCCGCCAGGAGCAGGCCGCCGACCGCGGCGCGCGACAGCTCGGCCGTCGAGCCCGCCATGAGGAGCTGGACGACGAGGAAGCCGGCGGCGACGAAGCCGAGCGCCGCCAGCCCGGCGACCTTCCAGCCCGCGGCGCGCGCCGCCGACCAGTCCACGCCGTCGACGCTGTCGGCCACCCACCGCCCCGCCAGGAACGTCATCGGCACGACCATGTGGACGAGGAGCCACGGCATCTTCTCGCCGGCCCACGAGAAGATCCAGAACACGCCGGCGGCCCACGCCATGAGCAGCGGCACGAACAGCGCGGCCGCGGCGGACGGGTGCTCCGCCGACCCGTCGTTGCCGCGCGCCTCGCGGACGTCCGGCCGGCGCAGGTAACGCCAGCCGGCGGCGAGGCTGAGCGCCAACGGCAGGTACTCGTAGATCGGCGCGAACAGCGCGTAGTAGTAGAACGGCTGGTCGCCGCGGACGACGTCGTGCTGGGCCCACCAGTACTTCACCGAGGCCAGGAAGCCGCTGCGGCCCTCCATGTAGCCCGTCCAGTTGGTGAAGAACGTCGTGAACAGGAGCAGGTAGATCACCGCGAACACCACCACGCCGCCGATGATCCCTTCGACCCGCGCCCGGGCGATGGCCGAGGCCAGCGCGCGGTCGCGGTAGCCGTCGAGCAGCCACCCGAGCAGGCCGTAGACCAGCACGACGCCGCCGCCCGCCACGATGGCCGCGCCGAGCCGGCAGCGCTGCTGGAGCTCGGCCGCGTCGCTGGTGCAGGTGGTGCCGGCCAGGTAGCCGCCGACGGCGAGCGCGACGGCCCCCACCGCCAGCAGCACCACGCTCAGGTTGCCGACGACGAGGTCGGCCAGGACGAGCCCGCCCGGCGCGCTTCCCGCGGCCTCGTCGCCCTCGAGCGCCTCGGCATCCGCCGGGACGGGTGACCGGAAGCGCGTCAAGAGCAGCATCAGCATGCCGAACACCATGAGGAGTCCGCTCGCCAGCAGGCTGACCTGCTTGATCGTCTTGGGCGTCCCGGCGCTGAAGTCGGCCAGGCTTGAGAGGTTGCCCTCGACGGCCAGGCTGGCGAACACGAGCAGGCCCAGCCCGGTGCCCGCGACGGCCACCGCGACCATCCCGGCCGCGCGCTGCGACAACCGTTCGGTCAGGAGCACGCTGAGGATGCCGAGCACGAGGACGAAGCCGGTGATGTACGACATCTCGGCCGAGGTGATCCCGATCGCCGCCCCCGTGAACGCCAGCACGATCCAGCGGTTGGCGCGCGCGTCGACGAAGCGCACGAACCCGATGAACATCAGCACCGTGGCCAGCTCGACCTGGATGTCGTGCCGGATGTAGCGCGAGTAGTACATCACCGTGGGCGACACGAGCAGCATGGCCCCGGTGGCCACGGCGCCGACCGGGCCGAGCCACTTGCGCACCAGGAGCGGGCTGAGCACGAGCCCGAGCCCGGTGACCACCGCGAACAGGCGCGCCGTGAAGTCGCTGACCCCGAACAGCAAGTAGCTCAGGGCGGTGGCGTGGAACAGCAGGGGACCGTGCATCATGGGGTCGTGCTGATAGCCCTGCCCGAAGTAGAGCTTCCAGGCGTAGTACGTGTGGAGGCTCTCGTCGTGCGACATGGCGCGTTCGCCCAGGTCGTAGAGACGGGTGACCAGCGTCAGCACCACGATCACCGCCCAGGCGACCTTCTCCCAATCCAGGGTGACGGTCCGCCCGAGCGGTCGATCGAGGCTCGCCGGCTCCGGCATGGCGGTCTCGGTCATTGCGCTACCTCGCTCCATTGGAACACCGATGCGATGGCCGGGCCGACCGGGCGCCGGGCGGCCATCCACGGGTTGGACGATTGTACGTTACAGGCGCGCGCCGGGCCGGTCGTGCGCCGCGCCGCCGGCCCGCCATGCCTCCGTGGCGGCGGCCTCACGGGGCGGCCCGCGGCGCCCGCCACTCGGCACGCTGGAACACCGGGCCGTCGGCGGCGGGGTTGGCGCCCACCGCGGGCCGCCGCTGGAGGTACCAGCGCAGGAACCCCAACCGCCCGGCGAACTCCGGCGTCCACCGGCCCGACACGGCGTACGAGCGCGGCGCGTCGGCGTCACCGGACGGCGGCGCGGCATCCGCCGCCGTCACGACCAGCGCGCCGCCATCGGCGCCCGGCGCCGTGGACCACGTGAGCGCGGTGCGCGCCCGCAGGGGCCATGCCAGGGCGTCTGCGAGCGCCGGGTCGACGACCGTCGGCAGGCCGAGCGCGTCGCCGGTGGCGGCCCGCGAGGCGTCGGCCAGGTCGCGCGCCAGCCGCTCGGCCGGCGGCGCGACGTAGGCGGGGCGCAGCGGCTCCCGCAGGTCGAGCGCGGCCCGGTAGTTGAGGCGGGCGCCGTTGGACCACCCCATCGCCCCGAGGCCCATGAGGCCCGTGAGGCCGACCACCCGGCCGGCGAGGCCGCGGCCCCACACGACGGCGTACACCACGCCGAGGGCGCCGGCCAGGACCAGCGCGAGCCATGCCCGCCGCCAGAGCCCGGCGCCGTCCTCGGGCGTCTCCGCACCGGTGAAGGCCATGGCGTAGGCGAGCGCATAGGCCGCCGCCAGGCAGAGGATGGCCGCGGTCACCCCGTCGTCGCCCCACCGGAAGCCGCGGCGCAGCGACGCCGCGAGGCGGGCGACCACGACAGCGGCGCCGAGCGTCAACGGCGCCGCCGCGCCGACGACGCGCTCCGGGCCACCCCCCGCGAGGCCGATCCCGAGCGCCACGGCCGCCCAGACCAGGACGTAGCCGCCGGCGGCCGTGCGCCGCGGCGCCCACAGCACCCCGGCCACCCCGAAGACGGCGAGCACCGGGGCGTAGACCGCGAGCGGCAGCACGAACCCGTCCCACGCGCCGCCGGGAGCGCCGGCCGCCGGGCGCGCCCACGCCGCCAGGCCGCCGAGCCAGGCGGCGACGCCGTCCGGGCGGCTGAGGAGGCCGGTGACGGCGAGCCCGAGCGTCGCCGCGAACACGGCGGCGCCGCGGCGCCGCGCGCGGGGCCCGAGACCTTCCGGCGCCTCCCTGGCCCCTTCCGTGCCGGGCGGGCGGTCGCCGCCGGCCGCCCCGCGGACGCGGCCCAGGCCCCACACGACCGCGGCCGCCACGGCGGCCGAGAACGCCACGCTGCCGCCGGCCGCGAGCGCCAGGCCGGCGGCGACCGCCCCGCCGCGGCGCGCGGCCCCGTGGCCGCCACGCCAGCGGCCGAGCGCGACGACGACGCCGAGCGCCGCCAGCGTGTCGGGAGACGATCGCCGGCCGGCAAAGAGCCACACGGGCTCGAAGGCGAAGCCCGCGGCCGCCGCGAGCGCCGCCGAGCGCCCGATGGCCGCGGGCAGGCACCACGCGGCGGCGCCGGCGAGGGCAGTGCCGGCGAGCGCGGGCACGAGGCGCGCCGCGGCGTCGCCGTCGGCCCCGAGCGCGAACACCACCCGCTGGAGGTGGAAGAGGAGCGGCGCATCCGGCAGCCGCTCCACCGCCAGCCCGTGCGCCGCGCGCCAGGCGGGCAGCGCGCGCGCCGCCTCGGCGGCGTCGAGCGGCATCCAGCCGAGGTCGACCAGGCGCAGCACCGCCGCGGCGGCGACCAGCGCGGCCGCCGCCAACGCGTCGCGCCGCGCCGTGAGCCGGGCCGCCCACGCCGGCGGGGTGTTCACCGCCATGCGCGCCGGGACCGCCGACTCAATCGGCCACCTCGAACAGCTTGACCTTGCCCCCCGACGACGTCCACACCGGCGCGCCGAGGAGGGTCTCGAACCGGCGCTCGTCGGCCGGCGTCAGCCCGAACTGCGCCCGCTCGGTCTCGCCGAGCACGAGGTAGCGCACGCCGTAGTGGCGCAGACGGTCGCGCACGACCGCGCCGTCGGCGCTCTTGTAGATCGTGTCGACGTCGCCTTTGCGCGGGTCGATCTCGTCGCGCACGCCGCGCCACTGGTGCTCGTGCCCGTCCCAACCCATGACGGTCGGCCGCCCGGTGGCCATCGACATCCGCCCGTTGTGGGCGTAGCCGCCGCCATAGGCCTCGACGATCACCGTGCCGGGGGGCGTGTTGGCGATCAGCCACTCGGCAGCCTCGCGGTCGTCGGGATGCACGGCGCGCCACCACCGCAGGCCGTCGAGCGAGTGCCCGTCCTCGGGGCCGCCGTCGCCGCGCACCGTCAGGCGGTTCGTGCGGTCGTAGGTGGCGGCCACCGGGTAGTAGAGCGCCGCGAGCACCAGGACGGCCGCCGCCCCGGCCCAACCGCGGCGCGCCGCCGGTCGCCAGCGCCGCCACACGGCGAATGCGGCATAGCCGCCGCCGACGGCCAGCAGCGTCCACCCCTGGTAGTACAGCTTGAAGACGCTGTTCATGCGGTTGTTGAAGAGGTCGCGGATGAACACGAACTCGGTGCCGAGCGGCAGGAGCAAGCCGACCGCGACGCACACGAGGGCGAACGCCGGCGCCGCGCCGCCGCCCGTCGCGGCGGCGCCCCGGGCGTCCGCTCCGGCCCCGGCGCCGTCGGCCGCGCCCGCGTCGTCCAGGCCGTCCGCCCCCGGCCAACGCGCCGCGAGCACGACGAGCGCGGCCGCGATGGCGGCGACGAGCACGAACGCCGTCCACGCCGCCAGGTACGCCGCGCCCGCCATGGCCGCCACGGCGGCCACGGCGATCGGCCGCACCCCGGAACCCGGCCGCCGGGCCGCGGCGCGCACGTCGGGCGCGAGCGCCGCGATCGCGGTGGCGCCGAGGAAGAAGAGCAACCCGAAGTGCACCAGCCAGTGCGGCAAGCGCGTGCGGACGTCGACCAGCCCGATGCCGGACACCTGCGACTGGAAGCCGAGGTGGAACGGCAGGTAGAACAGGATCGACAACGCCGCGAGCCATACGGCGAACCGCGCCGTGTCGAGCACCCGCAGGGCCGTGCCGTGGCCGGCCGCGGCCTGCCGCCACACCCCGTGCGCCGCCACGGCCGCGGCCAGCGTCACCGCGCCGGCGAGCAGCGCCCGCGCGGCGAGCGGCTGCTGATCGGGCGGCACCTGCCGGGCGGCCTCGAGGAACACCGCCGCGGCGCGCCACGCCACGGCCGCGACCCCGAGCCCGCCGAGGACGGCGAGGGCCGTGTTCTCGGGCGTCCGCGCGACGTCGACGGCTTCGGCCGGCCGGCGGAGCGCGCGCAGGCCGTAGGCCGCCACGAGCACGAAGCCGTACGTCGGCAGGTCCCATGTGTTGAGGAAGCCGAGCGCCCCCACCACGAACGGCAGCGCGAGCCAGCGCGGCGACCACAGCGGGCGATCGCCGTCCGGATCCCACCCGCCCGCCAGCACGGCCAGCGCCAGTCCGAGGACCGCGAGCGCGAACGGCAGCGCCAGCACGTGGGGGTGGGCGTCGGCGAGCATGAAGCTGAAGAACGGGAACTCGTTGATGACGTACCCGCAGCCGTCGTGGATGACGCGCGACGCGCGCCACCACCAGATGAAGCGCGTCGGCACCCAGCCGCCGGCGCCGAACCCGGACGCCGCCTCGTCGGGGCACGTGCCGCCGGCGACGGTCAGGTTCATCACGTCGAGCCAGTCGTACCACGCCGCGGGGCCCCAGCCGCGCAGGTAGCCGAGCTCGAGCGCGCCCTCGAGGCTGCCGGCCAGCGGCAAGAGGAACGCCGTGAAGCCGCCGCCGAACAGCCGCGCGGCGCGCGTCGCGCCGCGGCTCAGCGCGACGAGGTTGTAGCCCAGCCCGAAGGCGCCGCACAGCGCCAGGCCCAGCGACATCGGCACCAGCAGGTTGAAGGCCTCGAACCTCAGGATGCCGGTGAGGTGGATGAGGAAGGCGGCGATGACGTACCCGAAGTAGTAGTAGCTGATGGTGTGGCCGCTCATCCACGGGTCGAGCGGCGGGAGCTGCGGGCTGTCGAGCACGCCGCTGATGAACGCCATCTCCATGTACTTCTCACCGCCCGACGTCTCGATGTTGGGGTTGTACGACCGGTAGACGGCCCATCCGAACAGCCCGGCGAGGAACACGGCCTCGTAGCCGAGGGCGAGCGCGCGGTGGCGGCGGAGCCAGCCCAGCGCCTCCGCCCGGCGCGGCTGCCCCACCCACGCGGCCGCGAAGACGACGACCAGCACGACGAACCACGCGCCGGCCGTCGAGTTCGGGACCATGCCGGCCATGCCGAGCAGCCAGAACACGTAGCCGGCGACGAGGAGCCCGAGCGGGCGGACGAACGCCAGGCCCCGGTCGGGCAGGCCCGGGAACAGGCGCCATGCCACCGGGGCGGCGGCCCAGCCGACGAGGCTGACGGCGAGCCACCATTTGGCGGTGGCGAAGAGGACGCTGCTCATGGCGTGCCGGCCTCCTCCTCCGCGGCGCGGTCGAGGCGGTAGATCTTCACGGCCGGCTCGCCGGCAGGGTCGTCGGCCGCGCCGCCGGCGTAGACCAGCTCGGCGTGCCCGTCGTCGACCATGGCGTCGAACTTGGCCAGGCCGTCGGCGGCGTAGAACGCGCGCTCCATCTCGCCGACGATCACGTAGTCGACGTGGTACTGGTCGAGCAGCGCCGCGGCCGTGGCGGCGTCGGGCGTGTCGTAGATCGTCGCCACGTCGGCCGTGCGCGCGTCGACCACGTGGTGCCCGATCGCGTTGCGCTGCTGCTTCTGGTGCCAGTCCCAGCCAATCACGGTCGGCAGTCCGGTGTAGATGCTGTAGCGCGAGCCCCAGCGGTAGCCCTTGACCCGGAAGCCCTCGAGGATGGTCGGCGTGCCGTCGACGTGGTCGTGCAGCCAGCGCATGGCGTCGCGGTCGTGGCTGAGGCGCAGCAGGTGCCCGTCGTCGTCGTAGAGGGCGTAGTCGAGGTACGCCATCCCCGACAGCGAGGCGCGGAAGTTGCGCTCCTCGTAGCCCTCGCGCTCGGCCGGGTCCATGCCGTAGGCGGCCGGGAAGCGGTCGTGGATCTTGGCGCGCGCCGCCGTCACGGTGTACACCAGCCCGCACGCCACGAGCGCCGCGAAGGCCACGCCCCACGCCCGCACCACCGTGGCGGCCGCCGTGCGCGCGCTCCACCGGCGGAGCGGATCCATCCAGGCCAGCGCGACGGCCGCCAGGACCGACCACAACACCCAGATCTGGATGTAGAACTTGAACACCGTGTTCATGCGCCCGATGTCGCCGTCGAGCACGACGTACTCGACGAACAGCGTGAGGAGGACGCCGAGCACGAAGATCCACGCCGCGAACCGCTCGGGCGCCGCGGCGCGCGGCCGCAGCAGCACGCCCGTGCCGAGCGTCAGGAGCACGCCGGCGAAGAGCGGCGTCCACGGCGACGGCGGGTACTCCGAGCCGGCGAGCGCGCCCACCGACCGCAGGTACAGCGCGCCGAGGACCAGCGCCGTCAGGCCGCCCGTCGCCGCCAGCACCCGCAGCACCGCCGGCCGCTCGTCCGGGGCGCGCAGCGCGCCGGCCAGCCTCACGAGCACCCAGGTGGTGATCGCGAACAGGAAGATGCCGTGCACCACGATGTAGGCCTCCAGCGGGGTCTTGACCGAGTCCCACGCCCGGAAGCTGGCGTACGGCGTCACGTACGCCTGGTGGTACGGCGCGAAGAAGAGCAGGCTGAGGCCGAGGAGCAGGCCGCCGCGGAGCCCGACGTGGAACAGCCACGCCCGCCCGGGCCCGCCGAGCCGCTGCCACTGCCCGGCCGCCAGGGCGCCGGCCGCGACGAGGCCGTAGGTCGGGAAGTCCCACGTGTTGGCCGGCCACAGCGCGCCGACGGCGAGCGCGCCGAGCAGCAGCCGCCCCAGCCCCCACAGCTCGAACGGCCAGTTGAAGCCGCGCCGCTCGTCCTCGGTCAGGACGGCCCACGACAGCGCGACCGTCAGCGCCAGCACGGTGATCGGCAAGGCCATCATGTGGGCGTGGAGGTCGGCGTACACGAACGTGAAGAACGGGAACTCGGTGATCGGCGCGACGTCCCCCTGCTCGGGGATGGCGCGCGACGCGTTCCAGTACCACCAGCCCGTCTGCACCGACACGCTCGCCTGGTCGGCCATCACGGCCGCCCAGCCCTGGACGGCCCGCACAAGCGTCTGCACGCCGGGCAGGGCGCTCTCGAACGTGCTGCCCGAGACCTCGGACAGCCTCTGCGCGATGTACGGCACCTGGAACAGGTTGCCCGAGACGACCGCCAAGACCGCCGCCAGCGCCCCGGCGCGGGCGCCGGTCGACGGGCCGCGGCGCGCGGCGCGCGACCAGTTGTAGGCCGCGCCGAACACGCCCAGCCCGGTCAACGCCGCCAGCGTCGGGATGGCGAGGTTGTACGCGATCCACGGCACGATGCGCGTCATCTCGATCAGCGCGCCGACGAACACGAAGCCGTAGTAGTAGTAGTTGAGCTGGCCGCCGGCGAACCACGGGTCGTAGGGCGGGAACGCCACCGTCCGCAGCACGGCGTTGAGGTAGGCGAAGTCCATCGGCTTCTCGCCGCCGTAATAGGGATGCCAGAGGTCCGGGTTGCCGACGCGGATGGCGAGGAAGAAGGCGAAGAGGCCGAGGCACACGGCTTCCTCGGCGACCACGAGCCGGCGGTTCGCCGCCAGCCAGGCGCGCAGGCCCGACCGGTCGCGCCACGCCAGCCCGGCCGACACCAGGCCGAGGGCTGCCGCCGCCGCCCACACCAGCGCGGGCGTGTGGTCGGCCCACCCGAGCGATGCCGCCAGCCAGGCCAGCCAGCTCGTCGTCAGCACGCCCGCCGTCCGGGCCACCGCCCAGCCGCGGTCGGCGAGGTTGGGCAGGACCGTCGCCACGAGCGGGAACGCCGCCAGGCCGACGAGCGCCAGCACGGCGTACCACCAGACCACCCCTGCCCACGGCGCGCGGTTGACGAAGCTGTCGGTGTCGAAGATCCAGTCGCCCCGCGCGCGCTGCGCCTCGCGCCGCGCGTCGCTCAGCATCACGGCTTCGAGCGGCACGCCGGCGTCGCCCAACGCCGCGTCGCCGGCGTCGCCCAGGACGGCGCCGCGCAGCCGCGAATAGAGCCCGCGGACCCCGCCGTCGCCTTCCTGCGGCCACTCGAACGTCACGTGCTCGGGTCCGGTCAGCGGGAGGAGCGCCGCCCGCAGCGCTGCGCGGTCGACGCCGTCGACGGCGAAGACGTCGACCTTGGGGTGGTCGTAGACATGCCACGCCTCCTCGGCCGGCTGGTCGTTCACCTCCCAGGCGCCGAGGCTCGGGTACGAGTGGATGTCCGCCACGTGGCGGATGCCGAACGCCTCGGCGAAGAGGGCGTCGTAGTAGCGCAGCGTCATCGGCCAGCGGTTCGGGAGCTGCGCGATGGCGCCGTAGACCCGGTTCGAGCTCATCATGACGTAGTCGGCCGCCGCCATCCAGTCCAGCATCTGGTCGACCTTGGCCGGCGTGTCGGCGTCGTACAGGTCCATCTCCGACGACCCGAAGAGCCCTTCGCCCCACTCGCTCTGGGCGTCGTCGCGGGCGGCGTAGCCGTCGAGGCCCAGCGGGATGGCGTCGTCCCAGCGCGTCTCGATGGCGAGGATGCTCGGCCGGCCTCGGACGGGCGCGCCCTCGACGCGCAGCCAGAGGTAGTACTCGCCGACCGGGGTGTCGGCCGGCGCCGCGGGCGGCTCGGGCGTCGCGCCGAGCGGCAGGTAGCGCGTCAGGCCGAGGCGGTCGCCGCCGAGCGGCGGCGGCGTCGCGGTCGCCGGCGCGGGCGGCCACAGCTCGGTCTCGGGCAGCGGGACGTTCACCGACTGCGCGTCGGCGCCGAGCGCGACGTCGACCGTCCCGCTCGCCAGCGGCGCGTCGGGCCGGCCGTCCTCGCCGAGGAACGCGGCCGTCGAGAGCACGACCTCGAACGTCTCGGCGTCGGCGTCGGCGTCGGGGTCGGTGACGTGGGCCAGGTGGACGCCGTCGACGGTGATCGGCGCCGTGCCGGGGATGAGCACCCGCGCCGGGCCGACCCAGGCACCGTCGTCGACGCGGTACTGGTGCGTACCGGACACCATCCGGATCTGCTGCGGCCAGTTGGCCGGCAGGAAGCGGCCGGGCGCGGCGCCGTCGGCGCCGCCCTTGACGGTCAGGCCGAAGGCGGTCGGAAGGTTGTGGTAGATCCAGCGGCTGCCGGCCACCCGCGAGTGGTCGCGCGTGTAGATGCGCGAGAACATGAACCCCCACACGGCGGTCGCCCCGACCACGACGGCCATCAGCGCGAGCGCCGCAGGCGCCAGACGCGGGCGGGCCGGGCGCGCGCCGTCCGGCGCCGGCGGGTCCTGGTCTTCGGGGTCGAGCACGGGCGGGCGCGCGCCGCGGGCCCGGTCGTAGAGGGCCACGAGCCCGTACGCGCCGAACAGGATCAGCGTCGGGTAGAGCGGCAGGAAGTAGCGCATCGTCTTGGTCCACTGCCCGCCGTAGTAGGCGAAGAACAGCGTGACCCACAGCCACGGCAGCGCGTGCGCCAGCCGCCGGCGCCGCACGAGCTCCCAGCCCGCCCAGGCCCAGCCCAGCCACGCGGCCAGGCCGAGCGGGATGCCCATGCCCCACTGCACCATGTTGCGCCACGGGAAGACGTAGTCGGTGCGGTTCCACCACTGGTGGTTGGGCGGCCAGTCGACGCCGTGGCCGGTGACGAGCTCCGACACCTTGCGCATGCTGTCCATCCAGCGGGGGTCGGGCAGCAAGAGGGGTTCGAGCGCGTCGGGCATGGTGTCGCGCAGCGCGTGCCAGAGGTCGGGCGCGATCCACTCCCCGCTCGTGACCTGGGCGTACCGCGTCGGGTCGTCGACCACGTTGGGCCAGCCAGGCCCGACGAACATGTCGGGCATGCACAGCCGCAGCGCGGCGAACGACGTCAGGCCGAGGAGCACCGCCTTGCCGGCGGCCTCGCGCCAGGCCGGCCCGTCGCCGCCGCGGCGGACGGCGGTCAGGCCCAGCACGACGAGCGCCACCGGCGCCAGCGGCCACACCGACACCTTGCTCGCCAGCGCCATGCCCAGCGCGACGCCGGCCAGCACGGTGTCGACCCAGCCGCCGCGGCGCCGCATGCCGACGGCGAAGAAGAAGAACAGCACGACGAAGAAGTTCGCCGGGCCGTCGACGGTGAAGAAGTGCGACTGCTGGACGAAGAAGGCCGTGAACGCGCCCAGGGCCGCCGCCAACAGGCCGACCCGGGCGCCGTAGAGCCGCGCGCCGAGCCCGAAGAGCAGCACCAGGGCGAGCAGGTCGACCAGGACGCTGAACTGACGGCCGACCATGTACACGGTGTGGTAGTCGGTCTTGCCGAGCTGGCGGGCCACGAGGTACACGAGCGTGATCGGCCACGTGCCGTAGGCGAAGAAGCCGTGCCCCTGGTTGCGCGGGTTGAGCGGCGACGTGTCGGTGTCCATGTAGCCGAGGAAGCACCCGTACGCGTCGACCGCGCCGTCCGGGCCCGCGACGCATGCCGACGGCAGCGCGAGCGAGCTTTCGACCATCGTGAGGAAGCGCTCGTCGGGGTGCAGATGGTGGCCGCTGTCCCAGTCGAGGCCCACCAGCCGCAGATGGGCGGCCGCCGCGAGGATCGCCCCGAGCACGACGACGACCCAGGCGTTGGCCCGCAACCACGCCGCCGTGCCGCCGCCCGGAGCGGGCGGCGCGGCGGCGGGCGGCGCGGCGGGCAGGGGAGGCGGCGCCGGCGTCTCGGCCTCGGGGATCATCGCATCGACATCGCCCGCCGGCGCCGACTCACCGCCGTCCGGCCGCGTCAGTTCATCCGTCGTCATTCGGGTGCTTGCTCCGTGGGCAGTAGGGCCCTTTCGGGCACGAGGATGCTCCAGAAGTCCTTGCCGGGCACCCGCGTGTGGTGGACGGTGACGAGCGCGCCGGGGTAAAGCGACCTGAGGAACGCGATGTGCTGCGCCGCCAGCGGGCCGCCGACGAGGTAGAGCTTGCGCGACGGGTCTGCCACGTGGTCGCGGGCCTGTTGGATCGCGTTGTCCCAGTCGCCGTCGACCGGCCACAGGATGCCCGTCCACGTGGGCCGCCCGACCTGGATGCCGAGCAGCCGGTGGTCCCACCCGTTCGACCAGGCCGCGTAGTACACGTGGTCGAGGTCGCCGCCGAGGTTGACGAAGCTCCGGATCACGGCCGCGCCCTCCGACGTGGGGTGCGTGCTCTCGTCGTAGTAGTGGCGGTACTCGCCGAAGTACCGCGCGTCGATGCCCCGGGCCATCCATGCCGCCAGGACGATCGCGAGCGCGGCGTACGCGGCCCCGGCGCCGCGCGGGCCCCAAGCGGCGCGCATCCGGTCGAAAAGCGCCGGCAGCGGCAGCGCCGCGATCACGACGACGGCGGGCAGGGCCGCCGAGGCGCGCGTCAGCGACGGGTTCTCGTTCGGGAACGCCAGGGCCAGGATCGTCGAGAGCAGCAGGATCGGGACGGTCACGACCAGCGTCCCGACCTGCCAGTCGCGGCGCCGGATCCGGTGCAGCGCCACCGCCAGGCCGAGCACGACCAGGGCCCCGCCGACGGTCTCGAACGCCGGCCGGCCCGGCGGGCTCTGGAACCACGCGTTGTCGCTCGTCACGTTGAACATCAGGAGCGCGTTGCGCACGTTGACCACGAGCTGGCCGAAGAGGTCGGCGAAGTACGGCGCGTCCTGGGCCCGCAGGAAGTCCCAGACGGCGCCCGGCTGCTCGACGAACGCGTCGCCGAAGATCCGCGTGGCCGTCCGCTCGCCGATCTCGCCCGGTCGGTCGATGCCGTAGCGCACCAGCGGCACGACGAGCAGGGCGGTCAGGCCCGCCGCCGCCGCCGCGTGCGCGGCCAGGCCGCGCGAAAGGCCGTCGCGATGGCCGTACCACGCGTCGTGGAAGAGCTTGAGCACGACGACGAGCGGCACGGCGAACAGCATCGGCCTGAACGCCGAGTAGCTGTACATCCCCAGCCCGGTCGCGAGCCCGACCCACAGCCAGTCGTTGCGCCGCCCGTACGCGATGGCGCGATAGAGCGCGATCCACGTCAGCGCGACCCACAGCGGCGCGAGCGCGATCCGCAGCGCGATGCGCGTGATCTGGATGTGCCACGGCAGGAGCGCGAGGATCAGCGCGGCCATCAGCCCGACATGGGTGCCGCCGATCCGGCGGCCGAGCCGGTAGATCGGCGCCACCGTCGCGGTCCCGACGATCGACATCCCCAGCTTGAGCGTCATGAACGACAGCGGCAGGCCGAGCATGACCAACGCGGCGATCCAGTAGAACTGCATGGCCTCGCGGCCGGAGTTGGCCGGCATGAACACCGGCCGCAGGCCGCCGACGATGGTCGCGATGTCGAGCAGCTTCTCGGTGTGGTCGCTGGTCATCTCGAACGGCAGGCCGGCGAGGTCGTGGAACCGGTACCATGCGGCAACGGCGAGGACGGCGCCGAGCGCCAGCCCGGCGGCGCCCACCCGCAGCGCGACGCCGCCGCGCGGCCGCCAGCGCAGCGCGCGCCGCCCGCCGGCGCGGTCGGCCAGCGCGTACACGTAGGCGGCGATGCCCGCCAGCCACATGCCGCCGCCGAGCCGCGTCAGCGTGTTGGTGCCGGTCATCCGGATGTCGAACGCGTCGGTCGGAGGGTAGTCGAGCAGCCCGAACCACGCCCGGGCCGTGTCGCCCAGGAGCGGCGCGACGAACGCCGGGACGACCACGAGCGCCAGGCCGATCGCCAGCCACCGCACGCGGCGGGCGTCGAGGCCTGGGCCAGCCACCACCGCCGCCGGCGCATCGTGCACCGGCTCCGGCGTGCGGCCGAGGGCCCAGAGCCAGGCGGCGGCGGCGGTGGCATGGAGCGCGGCGGCGGCCGCGGTGACGGTCTGCGCCGCGTCGAGGAGCATCTGCCCCGCCAGCGCCGCGACGAGGCCGCCGAGCATGGCCAGCGCCGGGCGCGGCGACGCGGTCCAGCCGGCCGGGAGCCCGAACGGCGCACCGGAGGCTTCGGGCGGCGCGGCCTCGGCCGACGCCGGCAGGCCGACCCCGACCTCTCCGGCGGCGGTCGGCACGCCCTCGACGGCCGGGCTCGCAGGGCCGTCGGTCGGTTCCCCCGCGCCGGCCGGGGGGGCGCCCGCCTGCCCTTCGGTGGGGGTCCACGCCGCCGCCCACCGGCGGACCGACGCGTCGAGCCCGGCGGCGGTCACGGCGTGCCGCGCCGCGACCACCCAGGCCTGGCGGGCGAGCGCGGCGGCGGCCGCAAAGAGGAGGAGGAAGTCCCACGGGAGGTCCGGGCGCAGGGCGAGGCGCACGAGGCCCCAGCCCAGGCAGGCGGCCGCCAGCGCGGCCAACCCCAAGACGAGCCAGGCCCAGCCCCCGGCCGGCGCGGGGTCGGGCGCGGCGCCGTGCCCGTGGGGAGGCATGCCCGGCGCGGGCTCGGGGGTCATGCCGCCACCGCCGGCTTGCGGAGCTTCATCGCCGTGATGAGGTACGGCTGGTCGGGCCGCGGCGGGTCGATGTCGTTCCAGGCGTCGACGGCGTTGAACAGGCGGAGGCCGAGGTTGACCGGGTTCCACGCAGGGCCGGCGTTGGGGTCGGCGTCGAGCGCGAAGCGGTCCGCCGCACGGGCCATGGCGTCCGGCAGGAGCCCGCGCTCGAGGAGCGGCTTGCCGATGCCGTACACCAGGTTGTGGATGAACGGGAAGCAATAGCGCGTGTGGCAGCGGATGTCCTCGATGGCGAAGCCGGCTTCGGTCACCAGCCGGCTCAGCGCGTCGAGGCTGTAGAGCCGCTCGTGGTTGGCCCAGATGCCGGCCAGCGGGCCCGTCTGGATGTGCGTGCCGGCGACGGCCTCGAGGGTCTTGTTGATCGGGTCCCACGCCAGCGGGTAGTTGGCGTTCGGGGTGGTCAGCGCCAGCACCCCGCCCGGGGCGAGCACGCGCCGGAGCTCGCGCAACGCGGCGCCGTCGTCGGGGATGTGCTCGATCACCTCGGAGAAGATGATCTTGTCGAACGCGCCGTCGGCGAACGGGAGGTGGTACAGGTTGGCGCACGCGACCCGCGCGCCGGGCACCGCCGCACGGGCCATCGGCAGCAGCGGCCGGTCGAGCTCGACGCCGACGACGTCGGCCCACGGGTAGAGCGCACGGGTGAAGTTCAGGTAGAACCCGCGCCCGCAACCGGCATCCAGCACGCGGTCGCCGCGCCGGATCGCCAGGAAGTCGAACACCGACTCCGCGCGCCGCTTGAACGACATGTCGGCCTCGTTGGCCAGCATCCGGCGCAACCGTTGCCGGTCGTAGCCCGGATCGGGCATCGTGCTATCGGACATGAGGGGATCGTGCTCCCTGGGGTGCGCGGCGTGCACGGGCGGCCGTGGCGGTCTGGGACGCGCCCGCCCGGCGGGCGACCCGGCGCCGTGGGGCATAGACACCGGCGGAGCGCGCGCGGTCTGCGACACGGCCCCGCCGGTTGCCGGCGGGAGTATACCCAAATGCCGAAGTGATCGCAACGTCCCCGCCTGCGTCGGGGCGGCCCGCGTGCGGCAGACGCACGGGGGTTACGCGGCGCGGCGTCACGCCTCGGCCACCGCCCCGCCCAGGCGCGCCTCGATCTCGCGCGGCGCGAGCGCCATCATCCGCAGGCCCACCAGCCCCAGGCCGATCAGCACCACCATGATCACGCCGTGCAGCACGATGGCGTACGACAGCGCCGCGTCCTTGGGCACGCCGGCGTGCATGCCGAGGGTGACGATCACCGCCGTGTGGAACAGCCCGACGTAGCCCGGCGACGACGGCAGGATCGCGAAGATCGCCGTGCCGCACAGCACGAACACCGCGGCCGCGAACGACAGGTCGAGATGGAACGCCCACAGGCACACCCAGTACTCGAGGCCGCCGAGCACCCACACGACGAGCGACCACGCCGCCGCCGACAGCGCCGCGCGCGGATGGGCCAGCGCCCCCACGCCGGCGGCGAACCCGGCCACGGCCGCGCCGATCCGGCGCGCGAACCGTGCCGGCACGCCGATCGCCTCGAGCAGCGCCGCCGCCGCCCGCCCGGCGCGGCCGCCCGCCCGCGACATCGCGAAGAAGCCGACGTAGACCGCGCCGACGGCCGCGACGGCGAGCACGGCCAGCCGGCCCGGCTCCGACCACAGGCCGGGGCCGAGCTGGGCGTCGAGCAGCCGCGCCGCGGGCCCGGGCACGACCACGGCCAGGAGCGCCATCACCGTCAACAGGTCGATCGCCCGCTCGACCATCACCGTCCCGAAGGCCTCGGCGCCGCGGGCCGGCGTGTGGCTGTCGGCCAACCAGGCGCGCACCGGATCGCCGAGCCGGAGCGGGAAGACCGCGCTGACGAGGTAGCCGATCGAGAGGATGGCGAACGCGTCCCGCAGCGAGGGCCGCGGCGCGCGGCCGAACAGGACGCGCCAGCGCGCCGCGCGGGCGACCTGCCCCGCGAACACCAGGGCGGCGGTCGGGACGAGCCACCGGTAGTCGGCCGTCGACAGCTCGGCCAAGAGGTCCGCCCACGCCACGCCGCGCACGGCCCAGGCCAGGGCGGCGACGCTGAGGACGATCCCGAACCAGAAGCGCGGGCTGCGGAGGGCGGGGCGCATGGGCGCGGATTATAGGCGGCGGCAGGGTCGAGGCGAATCGGCGCGGTCAGCGCGGCGGCGACGGCGTTGCCGGCGCCCCGTCGGCCGCGGCGCCCACCGGCGCGTAGAGGAACGTCCACAGGTGCTCGACAAGCGCGTCGCGGTCGCCCGCGGCCCGCGGCACGCGGTCGGGATGGGCGCGGGCCAGCGCCGCCGCCGCGTCGTCGCGCGACAGCGCCACGCGGCGCGGATCGTCGAGGCGCGCGGCCCGCACGCCCCGGCCGTCGCTGCCGTGGCAGGCGGCGCACGCTTGTCCGTAAACGGCGGCCCCGCGCGATCGAACCGCATCGGGCACCGCCATCGACCACACGTAGAAGGCGGCGTCCCAGCGCTCGGCCGGCCGCAGCCGCGGCGCCCAGGGCGCCATCGACGAGCCGACGACGCCGTCGGTGATCGAGCGATAGTACCAGAGCGGCGTCTGCCGGCGCATGTACGCGCGATCGGTGAAGTCGGTCGGCGGCGGATCCAGCAGGCCGGCGCCGGGGCCGTCGCCGGCCCCGGCCTCTCCATGGCACTCGGTGCAGTAGTGGCGGTAGTAGGTCGCGCCGACCCACGCCAGCGACCGGGCTTCCGGCAGCGCATGCGCGGCGCCGATCGCGGTCGGCAGCGGGGTCCGCACGGGCGGCGGGGCGATCACGGGCGGCCGGCGCACGGCACACGCGGCGACGGCGCAGCCGACGACGACGGCGGCGATGGCGGCCGTCGCGCCGTCACGCGACGCCGTCACCGGCGACCCGCTCGGCCCCTGGCGCGCCCCGTCGCCGGGGGCTGGCGAGCCCGACGACCAGCCCGTAGACCGCGAGGCCCACTGCAAGCTCGAACACCACCGCCGCCGCGGCCGCGACGAGGCCGGCGGCGGTGCCGCTGGACGCCGTGCCGGCGGCCAGCCAGCGCGCGGTGCGGGGGAGCAGCGCCGGTCCGGCGAGCAGCCCGCAAACGGCGGCCCATGCCAGGCCGGCGGCGGCCGGGTGCCGCGGGAGGAAGCGGCGGACCTGGCCGTAGGTGTAGATGCCGGATGCCAGGACGGCAGCCGTGACGGCGATGGCCAGCCCGGCCCGGGTCGCGGTCGCATCCCCAAGCACGGCGTCGGACCACAACGCCGGCCACACGAGCCCGAGCGGCACGCCGGAGGGGGCGGCGGCGCCGGGCGCAAGGAGCGCGAGCCCGGCATCGGGCCACGCGGCGTCGACGGCCAGGGCCGCGGCGGCGCCCGCCAGGCCGCTCGCGACGGCGCGCAGCAGCGGGCCGACGTCCTCGCCGGGCGCGTAGCGCTCGTCGAGGCCGGGGCTCCCGGCAGCGCTGCCCGGGCCGCCCGCGGTCATGGGCTCCCCTCGGGGGTCAACCGCGACAGGTAGTCCACGAGCGCCAGCACGTCGTCCTCCCCGAGGCGCAAGCCGATGTCGGGCAGCTCGACGCACGCATAGCCCGGCACGGCGTCGGCGCAATGGTCGACGATGGCCTCGCGCAAGTACGCGTCCGCCGTCTCGGCCTCGCCGCCGTAGTCGGCTTCGCCGACGCGCCGGGCCGCCCGCGTGCCGACACCCCCCAGCCCGGGCCCGAGCGCCGTCGACGCATCCGACGTGGCGTGGCATGCGCCGCAGCCTTCACGGAGGAAGACCTCGGCGCCGGGCAGCACGGCCTCGACGGGGATCGGGGTCTGGCCGAACGCGTCGAGCGCAGCCTCGGCCTCGGGCGCCGGCGCCGGCGTCGCGGCCAGGATCCAGCCCACGGCCAGACCGGTGGCGAGGGCCGCCGCCGCCCATGCGAATCGCGGCAGCCCCGGATCGCGGGACGGAAGGTCCGCGAACCTCGGCGGCCGGCTCATGGCGGCGTGCTCGGCGGCGTGGCATCGGCCGTCGTCGCGCCCCGAACGCCGTCCGGCGCCGCGGATCGCGCCGTCGGGCGGCGCAGCCCGTCGAGGTAGCCGATGATCGCCGTGCCGGCGCCCGTGGGGCCGCCGGCCTCGAACAACCACGGCATCGGGGGCGTGCCGCGCGGGCCGTGGACGGCCGCCAGCCGCCGGGCGAGGCCGTCGGGGCCGCCGTGGCGCTCGCCCACCCACGTCAGATCGGGGCCGGCGCGGCGCTGGCCGGCGAGGATCGGGCCGGGCAGCCCGTCGCCCGCGGGGCGGCGCGCTCCGAAGCGCACGGCATCCAGGGTGTCGCGCACGCGCTGGGTATGGCACGCGATGCAGCGCTCGGCCTGGTAGCGCTGCTTGCCCTCGAGGCGCAGCCCATGGCCGACGGCATCCCCGTCGACGTCCGGCGCGGGCGCGGCTTGGCCCCGCGCGATCGGCACGAACACGGTGATCATCAGCGCGGCGCCGAACACGACCAGCACCGCGCCGAGGTTCGGAGCCACCCCTCCCGGGCCACCCACAAGCGCGGAGCCCGCCGCCGCGGCAGCGCCCGGCTGCGGCGCGCGCACGGCGCGGACCGCCCAAGAGAGCGCGGCAAGGCCGAGCACGGCCGTGCCCGGCAGCCTCAGCCACGCCTCGAGGCGGACGAGGTCGCCGCCCGGCGGCGGCGCGGCCGCCTTGACGCCCACGGCAGCCAGCGTGGCCCCGAGGCTGGCCGCGGCCTCGGCGAGGCCGACGACGGCCAGGGCGAGCGCGACGAGGAGCAGCCCCGCCGCGACCATCACGGCCTGCCGCCGGGCCGTGCGGGCGCCGATCGGGATCCCCGTGCCGCGAAGCACCGCCATTCCGGCGCCGAGCGCCGCCATGTGGAGCCCGGCGAACGGCGGCAGCCACGCGTGGCCGGCCTGCCAGGCGGTGAGCTGCACCAAGCCCTTCGACCCCGGCGTCGTCGACGCGTCGACCGCCGTCGCGGCCAGCGCGACGGCGACGCCGGCGAGCATGAGCGCGCCGGCCCATCCCTCCGCGGTCACGGGGCGGGCCGGCCCCGCCAGGCGGTCGCCAGCAGCGCCGGCGGCCCCTTCGTGGCCGGGCGCCGCGGCCTCGGGAACATCCGACCGCCACGTGCCCCCGAGCCGCGTCCCGAGCAGCGCGATCGCCAGCACCACCGCCGGCGCCAGCAGGCCGGCGGACGCGGCGACGCTCAGGCGGCCGAGCCAGGCCGGCGCCAGGTCGGGCGCGAGATCGCGCGGCACGCCGAGGGCGCCCAAGACCAGCCACGCCCCGACGCCCCAGAGCAGGGCCTGCCGCCCGTACAGCGGGGCGCCCAAGGCGGCGGGGCCGACGGTGGCCGCCACGCCGAGCGCGGCCGGGATGGCCCACACGTGCACCAGCCCGGGCATCACGAGGGCGTCGACGAACACGGCGCCGGCGCCCGGCACGGCCGGGGCCAGCGCCACCCCCAGGCCCAGATAGGCCACGAGCGCGACGGCCGCGACCACGCCGATCCGAACGCCGGCGAGCGGCGGCACGGGCCCGGCGGTCGCGAGCGAGCCCAGCGACCATGCCCACAGCGCCGCCCCGAGCCACAACACGGCGCCGACCGGCAGCGCGACCGACCACACCGAACCCGACGGTCCCGTCCACCCCGCCAGGGCGGCGGCCACGGCCGCGGCGAGCCCGGCGTTCCAGACCTCCCAGGCCAGCCGCGCGCGGCGCCGAACGGCGGCGTCGCCCTGGGGCATGCCGGCGGCCAACAAGCCACCGCCGGCAAGCGGCAGCGAGATGGCGCCGAAGAACACCGCCAGCACATAGGCGGCGTCGAGCCGCCCGAATCCGAGCAGGCCGCCGCCCGGCAGCGGCCACCCCAGCGCGAGGCTGACGGTGCCGCCGAACGCGAGCCCCACCGCGATCAGCGACCACACGGCCCCGGCGACGGCGAAGCGGCGGGCGATCGCCGACCCGTCCGGCGCATGGCGCCACCAACGGCGGATCGCGTCCCGGGCGAGCGTCGAGAGGGGCGCCACGGCATCCGGCACGCCGTTCGGTTCCGGCGCCGGGATGGCCGACGGTGCGGGGGCGGGGCTGGTGGCTGGCAAGCGGCGCGGTCCTGGGCGACGGTCCGTGGCCGGCGCGGCTCGCCGGCGCCCGGGAGGGTAGCAAACCCCTGGCCGGCGGTCAACGCGGCGGCGGGTCGGGTCACACCCGACGCTGCTCGGGGCCCGTCACACGCGGCGGTTGCCGCTGCCGGCCGGCCGGCTTACAATGGGCGCCACGGGCCAACCGACGACCCACTCCGCTGCCATCACGACGGACCCAGCCAGGAGAGACCCCGATGACCTCAGGCGCTGACCGCACCGCGCGCGGCCACTACTTCGAAGAGTTCGAGATCGGCTACACCATCGTCAGCCCGGCCCGCACCATCACCGAGCACGACGTCTGCGCCTTCGCCGGGCTGTCGGGCGACTACAACCCGCTGCACACCGACGCCGAGTTCGCACGCGACACGCCGTTCGGCGAGCGCATCGCCCACGGCATGCTCGGCCTCTCGGCGGCGACGGGCCTCACCTCCCGGCTGGGCTTCATCGACGGCACCGCCATGGCGTTCCTCGGCATCGACTGGAAGTTCCGCCGCCCGATCCTGATGGGCGACACGATCCACGTCGTCGTCAACGTCACCGACAAGCACGCCCAGCGCATGATGGGCGGCGGCATCGTCACGTTCGACGTGCGGGTCGTGAACCAGCGCGACGAGATCGTCCAGAACGGGCACTGGAAGATCCTCGTCCGCTTCAAGCCCGCCGAGGCCGCGCCCGCAACGACCGGCCCGCGGGTGGCAGGCGCCCCGACCGGCTAGGACCGGCGGCCCTCTCCACCCCGATGGCTGCCGCCGGCCGTCCCCACTTCGCGCGCATCGAGGTCCCGGCCGGTGTCCCGGGACGAACCGTCAACGTGTACGTCGTGCCCGGCCGCGTCCCGACGCTGATCGATGCCGGGCCGGCGCTGCCGGGCACCGCCGGCCGCGTGGCCGCGGCCGCCGAGTCGGCGGGCGTGCCGCTCGGCGCCGTGGCGCAGATCGTCGTCACGCACGGCCACCCCGGCCACGCCGGCGCGCTGGCCGCGCTGCAGGCGGCCAGCGGCGCGCCGATCCTGGCCCACCCGCGCGCCGTCGCCGCGCTGACCAACCCAGAAGCGGCACACGCGGCGCGGGCCGCGTTCCTCGCCCGCGCCGCGGAGGCCGCGGGCGCCCCGCCCGCGGTGATCGACCGGATCGCCCCGTCCGGCGCGGCGGCAGGGGAGCTTCCCGCGGCGGTCGACGCAGGGGCGCTGCGCGCGCTGGCGCCGGGCGCCGTCATCGCCGCCGGCGACGCCGCCTGGTCGGTGTTGCACGTGCCGGGACACGCCCCCGATCATCTGGCCCTGCACCACCACGGGTCGGGCATGCTCTTCACCGGCGACCTCGTGCTCCGCCACCGGTCGACACTTCCGGCCCTCGAACCACGGACGGCCGACGGCCGTCCGCGCACCCTCGACGACCTCATCGCCTCGCTGCTCGCGCTCGGGAGGATCGACGCCTCGATCCTCCTGCCCGGGCACGGCGCCCCGATCCGCGCGCATCGGGTGCTCGTCGCCAGGCGGCTGGCCGACATCCGCGCCTCCCTCGGCGCCGTGCGGTCCGTCGTGGCCGCACGGCCGCGAAGCCTGTGGGATGTGGCATGTCATCTCGGCGGCCCGGTCGACGACGCCGGCGACGCCTCGGCGCGCCTCGCCCTCGCCGTGGCGTGCGCAGACTGGCTGGTCGAGCGCGGGTGGGCGGACCGTCACATCCGCAACGGCGTGGTCTTCCTCGAGCGCCGGGCCGGGGCAGGGCGGGGACGGTAGCGACGGAGCAAAGCGCTCGACCTGTCAGCGCCGGGGTGAACGGAACCACCGACACCCTCACCAGACAGGCCCCGCCTTTCCGTCCGCAGCCAGTCCACCGCGCCTCGCCCCCCTGGCGCTCGTTCGTCGCGCAGCCCACGCCATCACCATTCGCTTGCAGGCGCCCCGCCCTCCGGGCAGACATGGGATCGCTTCAGGAGGGGGCTTGGGGGGACCCCAGCGCAGGGGGTGCGGGGGGCGGCGTCGCCCCCTGCACACCACCCCGCGGATGGTCGCCTACCCCATCCCCATCCCCAAACACGCGCCTCCAGCCCGACGAGGCCCCGTCGCCCTCACCTCACGCCGACGGGCCCCCATCGCCCTCGGCGGCCGGCGAAGCCTCACCGGATGCCGTCTCGCCACCGGCCGGCTTGCCCTCGCCGGGCGCCACGGAGTCGGCCATCTTCACCACCGCCCGACTGAGCGTGTGCAAGGCGGCCGCGAGCTCGCTGCGCGCCTGCGACAGCACCCCGCCCGCCGTGTCGCTGCCGCGCTCGACCGTGCGCGTCCGAAGGCTCTCGAGCGCACCGTCGATCTCGTCGCGAAGCTGGCCCAGGCCGTCGCGGATCTGGCCGCTCAACTGCTCGGCCTCGGGGGTGGCCGCCGCGGCGCGCAGCACCGCCGTGAGCTGCTGCCCGAACGTCCGAAGCTCCGCCGCGACGCCTTGCAGCGCTTGCGTCGCCGTGCTGGCCGCCGTGCTCCCGGGCACACCGGACGTCTCGTCGGGCGCGGCGGCCGCCTCTCCGGCAGGCGCCGCTTCGGTCACGTTGGGGGTCGTCTCTTCGATCATGATGGGTCTGCTCCTTGGAATGTGCATGGGTCGTCAATTCTACGCACGCGCGCCGCCCGGGTTGCCTCGCAGGCTGGCGGCGCTGCCGTACGGGCCACGGGCGCCCGGCATGCCGCGCGGCGGCGCTCACGGGAGGCGGCACCCCGCTTCGCGCCCGGCGATCGCCGCATACAGCGCGGCGAGGTCCTCGGCATCGGGCGCCAAGAAGTGCCGCGACGCCTCGCCCGCCAGCTCGATCAGCAGCGGCTGGTTGACCTCGGCGCCGATGCCCACCGTATACAGCGTCACACCCTCCGCGCGCGCGGCCGCGGCCGTCGCGCGCACGGTTCCGAGATCGCTCGACGCGGCCCCGTCGGTCACCACCACCATCACCCGCCGCTCGGTCGGCCAGGCGGCCGAGAGCGCCACACGCCCCGCTTCGAGGCCGCGGTCGATCCGCGAACCGTTCCCGGTCGCCAGCCGTCCGAGCGCCGCCCGCGCGGCGGCGTGGTCCTCGGTCAGCACCTGCAGCACCGCCGCGTCGCCGGCAAACGACACCACCGCCACGCGCTCCGCGGCCCCCATGCGCGCCAGGAACGTGCCAGCGGCCTCGGCAGCCGCGGCGATGGCCGGCCGGCCGGTGCGGGTCGGCAATGTCATGCTCGACGAGACGTCCATGACCAGGGCGATCGCGCGCCGCGCATCGACGATGCACGCCCCCCGAAGCGCCAGCGGGACGTATGCCGGCACGGGCGCGCGCACGACGTCGAGCGTGCCGCCGCACGCCCACGGGCTCACCTTGTCGCCGGGGCACGGGCCCTTGCCTGGCCCCACGCGCACGTGGGCCGGGTCGAGCACGCCGTGCCGGTAGGCGATCTTGACGCGCCCGCCGCCGCCGCTGCCCGCCACGTCATAGGCCTCGCCGCCCCGGCCGCCCATGGCCGAGATCGTGCCCGACACGTCGAGCCGGTCGGCCCGGACGACGATGCCGCCGCCGGATCCGCCGCCCGCCGCGTCGTAGGTCGCGGCGCCGCCCGGATCGCCGTCGGCCGACACGCGGCCGGCGATGACCACCTCGTCCGCGATCAGCCGGATCACGCCGCCGCCGTCGCCGCCGCCGATGCTGCGCGTCTCGTGGTGCGACGGCGGCGGCGCCCCGCCGGCGGAGCCGAGCTCGACGGCGTCGCCGCCGGCGGTGCCGTACGGGCGGCCGCCGCGCCACTCGCCGCGGCGGCTGTCGAGGATGCCGTCGCCGCCCCGCCCCCCGTAGCCGCCGCCGGCGCCCGAGCCGGTGGGATGGAGCGGCCGATCGCCGGCGGTCGGCGCCACGGTGGCGCCGAGCGCCGCCACGTCGCCGCCTTCGCCGCCCCCCGGACCCTCGCCCTTGCCCTCGAGCCGGCCGCGCCAGCCGGCGCCGTCGGCGGTGATGCGCGAGGTCGCGTCGACCGCGATGCGGCGAGCCCGCAGCGTCAGCTCGCCGCCGCCGCGAACGCCGGCATACTGCGTCACCGACAGCACGCCGGTGTTGCGGACCACGACCGTGTCGAACGCATGCTCCCCCACGAGATCGACGGTGGCGCCGTCGACGACGAGATCGGGCAATGCGGGGCGCGGGGCGGGGCGGGCGGCCACCGTCGCGCGGGTGCTGCCGGCGGCCACGAGCACCGCGGCGGCCATGCACGCCGAAAGGGGGGATCCGATGCGCACATCACCTCCATGATTATGTCGTGTGCAGCGACGGCTTGCGGTCGTGGGCTGTGCTAGGATTGGCGTTCGGCCCCCGGCGAGCGCGCGGCACACCGCCCCCATGGACCCATTCTAGCATGACCGATCCGGCCCACATCCGCAACTTCTGCATCATCGCGCACATCGACCACGGCAAGAGCACGCTCGCCGATCGGCTGATCGAGCGCACCGCCACCATCGACCAGCGCGCCATGGTGGCGCAGGCGCTCGACTCGATGGACATCGAGCGCGAGCGCGGCGTGACCATCAAGGCCAGCGCCGTGCGCATGCGGTACACGGCCGCCGACGGGCAGGCCTACATGCTCAACCTCATCGACACGCCGGGGCACGTCGACTTCACGTACGAGGTCAGCCGGGCGCTCGCGGCGTGCGAGGGCGCCATCCTCATCGTCGACGCCACGCAGGGCGTCGAGGCGCAGACGCTGGCCAACCTCTACCTCGCCGTCGACGCCGACCTCGACATCCTGCCGGTGATCAACAAGATCGACCTGCCGGCGGCGCGCCCCGACGAGGTGGCCGAGGAGATCGTCAAGCTCCTCGGCGGGCGGCCCGAGGACATCCTGTGCGTGTCGGCCAAGCAGGGGACCAACATCGATGCCCTGATGGAGGCCATCGTGCGCGAGGTGCCGCCGCCGCGCGGCGATCGCGGCGCCCCGCTGCGGGCGCTGGTCTTCGACAGCCACTACGACGCCTACAAGGGCGTGATCGCCCACGTCCGGCTGATGGACGGCCACATCGACGGCAAGCGCCCGCCGAAGCTTCGGATGATGTCCACCGGGGAGGTCTGCGAGCCCATCGAGCTGGGTGTCTTCGCGCCGGGCCTGCGGCCGGTCGACGCGTTGTCGGCCGGCGAGGTGGGCTACGTCGCGACCGGCTTCAAGAACGTGCGGCAGGTCCAGGTCGGCGACACCGTGACCACGGCCGACGGCGGGGCGGGCCAGGCCCTCCCGGGCTACCAGCCGGCCAAGCCGATGGTCTACGCGGGGCTGTACCCGACGGCGGGCGACGCGTACCTCGACCTGCGCGACGCGCTCGAGAAGCTGCAGCTCAACGACGCGGCCCTGGTGATCGAGCCCGAGAGCTCGGCGGCGCTGGGCCTGGGCTTCCGCTGCGGCTTCCTCGGCCTCTTCCACATGGAGATCGTCCAGGAGCGCCTGGAGCGCGAGTACGACATCGACCTCATCGCGACCGCCCCGTCGGTGGTCTACGAGGTGCTCAAGAAGAACGGCGATGCCTACAAGATCGACAACCCGGCGGCCCTGCCGGATCCGGGGGTGCTCGAGGCGGTCTACGAACCGTGGATGCTCGTGACGATCTGGGCGCCCGACAGCTACATCGGGCCGATCATGGACCTGGTGACCGCCCGGCGCGGCGAGTACGACAAGATGGAGTACGTGGGCGACAACCGCGTGATGCTGACGTACCGCGTGCCGCTGGCCGAGCTGATCACCGAGTTCTACGACCAGCTCAAGAGCCGGACGCGCGGCTATGCCTCGATGGACTACCACTTCGACGGCTACCGCCCGGGCGACCTCGTCAAGCTCGACATCCTGGTCAACGAGGAGCCGGTCGACGCGCTGTCGCTCATCGTGCACCGCGACAAGGCGTACCAGATGGGCAGCGCGCTCACGCGCCGCATGCGCGACGTCATCCCGCGCCAGATGTTCAAGGTGCCGATCCAGGCGGCGATCGGCGGCCGCATCATCGCCCGCCAGACCGTGCAGGCGCTGCGCAAGGACGTCCTCGCCAAGTGCTACGGCGGCGACATCACGCGCAAGCGCAAGCTGCTCGAGAAGCAGAAGGCCGGCAAGAAGCGCATGAAGCGCCTCGGCAACATCGAGATCCCGCAGGAGGCGTTCATGGCGGTCCTCAAGCTGAGCGAGGCGATGGACTGAGGCGGCGGCGCCGAGGGCCGCGGCGTGCGCGGCGCGCCCGAGGCCGCGTGAGGCGTCGTGCCGACGGCCGTGGGCCGTCGTGGCCGGGCCGGCGGGAAGGGCAGACGGGTTTCGGCGCGGGGTGTCAGGATCCGGCGGTTCGGTGGTTATCACGGGCATGCCGTCGAGCATCGACGGCGACCGACTTCCGCCGAAGGAGTGACAAATGCGCCGGTACTTATCCGTGGGACTGGGCTTGCTGGTCGTGGCGGTGCTGATGGGCACGCTGGCGGCGCTGCGGCCGGTGGAGGCGTCGCCGGCGTCGCGGGCGGTGGCGCAGGGCGGCCAGAACAACAGCACGTGCGTCGGCGACGGGCAGAAGATCGCCTTCCCACGCGTGCTCTTGTTGGGCGAGACGACCAACATCACGCTGACGATCAAGGCCGTCTGCGCCGGGCAGCAGCTCCCGCTGCACATCGTCCTGGTGCTCGACGCCTCGGGCTCGATGTCCGGCGACCCCAACCGCCAGATGAAGGACGCCGCCAAGAAGCTCATCGACCGCCTCGACCTCAAGAACAACCCCGGCACCCAGGTCGGCGTCGTCCAGTTCAACGGCGGCGCCCAGGCCCTGTGCCAGCTCACCAACATCGCCAGCCAGGCCAAGAGCTGCGTCGGCCGCGTCCCGGCCAACGGCGGCACGTGCATCGACTGCGGCATCCGCGAGGGCCTGCGCGTCCTGCTCTCCGGCCGCCGCAAGGCCCAGGGCTCCGGCAACATCAACGAGGTCATGGTCGTCCTCTCCGACGGCTCCAACAACGCCGGCTGCGACCCCGTCCTGCAGGCCGCCCGCCAGGCCAAGGCCCAGGGCATCATCGTCATCATGGTCTGCGTCGGCTCCGGCTGCGACGCCCAGTGCATGCGCCAGGCCGCCAGCTCATCGCGCTACTACTTCGAGGTCCAAAACGCCAGCGGCCTGCTCACCGTCTTCGAGCGCATCCGCAAGGACATCAAGGCCCTCGTCCTCAAACAGCTCACCATCGTCGACACCCTCCCGCCCAACATGGAGTACATCACCGACAGCGCCGTCCCGGCCGCCTCGATCTCGGCGGCCGCCGACCAGCTGACCTGGCAGGAGAACTACGTCCCCGAGGAGGGCCTCACCCTCACCTTCAAGGTCCGGCCCAAGGAGGTCGGCTTCTGGCCCACCAACGTCGAGGCCACCGGCGTCTTCCGCGACAACCAGGACCAGACCGGCTCGGTCACCTTCCCGGTCCCGTTCGTCACGGTGCTCCAGCCCTTCCCGCTGGCCTCGCCCACCGTCCCGCCGACCCCGCCGCCGCCCACGCCGACCAACACCCCGACCAACACGCCGACCGTGGGGCCGACGCCGACCAACACGCCGACCAACACCCCGACCAACACCCCGACGCCCAAGGTGCTGCCGATCTACCTGCCGATCCTGATGCGGGAGCAGTGCCCGACGCGCTTCAGCTACACCTTCACCGACGTCGCCCTGGTGCTCGACATGTCGACCAGCATGGACCGCGTGACCTCGGCCGGCCGGCCCAAGCGCGACGCCGTCATCGAGGCCGCCCGCATGCTCATCGACGAGATGAAGCTCGAGCCCAACGCCCACGGCCAGCACGACCAGGTCGCCATCGTCTGGTTCAACAACAGCGCCGAGATCGAGCAGGCGCTGACCAACGACCGCGTCGCCCTCGACGCAGCCCTCGACCGGCTGCCCAAGCGCCGCGCCGACGGCACGCGCCTGGACCTGGCCTTCGAGCGGGGCGCCGAGGCGCTGCCCGACGACCTGCGCAAGCTCGGCCAGGGCACCTACCCGGGCGGCGCGCCCATCCCCGACAACATCGCCACCGTCGTGATGCTCACCGACGGCCTGCCCAACCGGGTGCCGTTCCCGACCGAGGCCTGCCCGGGCGCCGCGCGCCAGGAGGACACGGTGCTCTGCACGGCCACGGCGGCCAAGGCGCGTGGCTTCCGGGTCTTCACGATCGGCGTCGGCTTCCCGAAGCGCCCGACCGACACCCAGCCGCGCGACCTCATCGACAAGGTCGACGTCGAGCTCCTCACTGCCTGCGCCACCCGCCCGGACATGTTCTTCCTGGCGCCCGACGCCGAGCAGGTCCGCTCGATCTACGCCCAGATCCACGACGAGCAGTCCGACACCTGCCCGCCGGAGGACCTCTGGCCCAACATCCCCGAGCCCGGCCCCGCCAGCGATCCGCTCGGCGCCGGCGCCGGCTTCTAGCCGCGGGGCTGTGCAGCCGC